>Ga0315295_10000435_pt1 | contig 36109 bp, 38 predicted proteins | sample YL17G14_0_MG_FD_204453 | JGI IMG/M metagenome (GOLD analysis project Ga0315295, IMG submission 204453) | Sediment microbial communities from Yellowstone Lake, YNP, Wyoming, USA - YL17G14_0 | ecosystem: Environmental > Aquatic > Freshwater > Lake > Sediment | place: USA: Wyoming | collected...
TACGGCGTGCTCGTCAAAGAGCTGCAGCTTTTGACCCGGGCGGTCTTCATCGTGGATGATCAGGACATCGTCCGCTACATCGAGATGGTTCCCGAGATCACCAAAGAGCCGGACTACGGTCGGGTGCTGGGTGCGGTGAAAGCGTTGTTGTAAAAGGTGGTGCAGGCGGCGAAGGTGTACGCCCTCTCGGCGGTGAAACTGCTGAGCTGAAAAACAGTTTCGGCCACAGAGGGCCCAGCGCGGCAAAGCCACAACCAAAAAATTTTTTATCAGGACACAGATGAACACAGATAAACACAGATTTTGTATTCGCCAAAAACTTAAAGACAAAAGACCTAATGGGACGCGGATGAACACGGATAAACACGGATTACTTCCGGAGAAAATATATCAGAAATTAAAAGGTGGCAACCTAGCACAGCAACACTCCAGCCTAAAGACTTGATTTCTACAGCCGGCCAATTCCAGAAATCCCCCCTTCGCCCCCCTTTTCTAAAGGGGGGTTGGGGGGATTTCAGAGGCAAGTCTGCACGTCAGGAATACAGAGATCACCGAGCAATTATAAGGAGCGAAATAAGTCCGGGGTTCGGTTGTAGGGGCGATTCATGAATCGCCCCTATTACTATTCCAATCAGGAAAGGCAGGTGTAAACATGATCGAAAAGCTTCCGGAACTGGTCAACGGGGATGAACGGCTGGTGTGGCGAGGCCGGTTTCTCACGGTAGACTTCCTGGTTGAGGTAGGCGACGTTTCCTATATCGTCTCCATTCAGTCGGGGCGCATCCTGTCCGTGAACCGGGGTCCTTTTTACATGCGGCCATGGCGTTTTGCCGTTCGGGCGTCGGCCGCGGCTTGGGAGAAGCTCTGGGAGCCGATCCCCCGGCCGGGATACACGGACATTTTGGGCTTGATGAGACGCGGCGAAGCGCGCATCGAAGGCGATTTGCAGCCGCTCGTAGCCAATCTTCGCTACGTCAAAGAAATCCTGGTCACACCGCGACGACTGAAGGGAGGGGTTTAACATGGCTGCGGAGATCGAATCAATCGTGGGTCGCTATATTCACCTGAGACTGGGCGGAAGGCCCGATCGGATCTATTTTGAGGAGAACGGCAAGGGAATCCCCCTGGTTTGCCTGCATACCGCCGGCTCCGACACCCGTCAGTACCGGCACCTGATGACCGACCCGGCGGTGACCGAGCATTACCGGGTGCTGGCCTTCGACTTGCCCTGGCATGGCAAATCCACTCCGCCGCCCGGTTGGCACGAGGAAGAATACCGCCTGACCACCGAGGCCTATCTCGAAGCGGTCATGGGCTTTTGCCGGGCCTTGAAGCTGGACCGCCCGGTGGTGATGGGTTGCTCGATGGGCGGGCGCATCGTGATTCCCCTGGCGGCGGAGTACGGGAAGGAATTGCGCGCGGTTATTGGCCTGGAGGCAGGCTATCAAGTGCAGCCCTGGTTTGACAATACCTGGCTGCATCAGCCGGATGTGCACGGCGGTGAAATATGCGCTGCCCGGGTCTCTGGACTGATGGCCCCGCAAAGTCCGGAGGAAACACGTTGGGAAACGCTCTGGGGGTATATGCAGAGCGGCCCGGGCGTTTTCAAGGGCGATCTCTACTTTTATTTCCAGCGGGCCGAATCCGACTTTCTCAAGTATATGGCCCGCATTGACACGAAGGTCTGCCCGGTCTATCTGTTGGCCGGGGAGTACGACTATTCCTGCACCCCGGAGGATACGCAGCGAACCGGGGCCTATATCCCGGGCTCCGAAGTGATTATCATGAAAGAGATGGGCCACTTTCCCATGTCGGAGAATCCCCAGCGTTTCCGGAACTACATCCTTCCGGTGCTGGAGAAAATTCGCGGTCAGAAATGACTTTGTGGCGGCGGGACCGCTTCGTAAACCCCATATGGGTTTGCGCTCGATTCTAAAAAAAAAGGGGAGTCCATGAAAGGGTATAACGGAAAAATCCTGCGGGTGAACCTTAGCACCCGCCAGGTTTCAACGGAGGATCCGTCCGAAGAGTACTATAAAACCTACCTGGGTGGGCGTGGGTTCATCGTCCATACTCTTTTGAAAGAAGTTCCCCGGGGGGCGGACCCACTGGGGCCGGAGAACAAGCTTATTTTTGCCCTCGGCCCCATTACGGGCCATCCTTTTCCGGGGAGCGGCAGGAACAGCGTGGGGGCCAAATCGCCGCTTAGCGGAGGATATGGGGAGAGCGAGGCCGGAGGGTTCTGGGGTGCGGAACTGAAAAGATCCGGGTACGACGCTATCATCGTTGAAGGGAAGTCGGATGAGCCGGTTTACCTTTGGATCAAGGACGGCCGGCCGGAAATACGCGATGCCCGTAACCTCTGGGGATTGGATGTGGCCGAGACGGAGAAGGTCATCCGCGAGGAGCTTCAAGACGACAGGGTCCGGACGGCCACGATCGGCGCCGCGGGAGAGAAACTGGTTCGGTATGCCTCCGTTTGCAACGACATCTCCCATGTAGCCGGGAGGACGGGGATGGGGGCGGTCATGGGCTCCAAGAGGCTTAAGGCGGTTGCCGTCCGAGGGAATGCCCCTCCGGAGATGGGGAACCGGGAGAAGGTCCTGGAACTTTCCCGCTGGATGGGGAAGAACTTCAAAACCAAGACCAATTTCTGGCAGTATGGCACCGGAGCCACGATGGATTATTACGAAGCCTCTGGAAATCTGCCCATCCGGAATTTTGCCGCCGGCCGGTTCCCCGAGGTGGAAGGTATTACCTCCCAGAGCATGTACAAGAAGGGCTACGTGGAGAAGATGGACAGCTGTTTTGGATGTCCGGTGCGGTGCAAGAAGAGGGTAAAGTTGGATCAGCCGTGGAAGGTGGAGCCTATCTATGGGGGGCCGGAGTATGAGACACTGGGGGCCTTCGGGTCGAACTGCGGGGTCGGCCAGGTCGAAGCCATCATGAAGGCGAACGAGCTTTGCTGCCGCTACGGTCTGGACACGATCTCGACGGGAGTCACGATTTCCTTCGCCATGGAGTGCTTCGAGAAAGGGGTTCTGACCCTGAAGGATACGGATGGTCTGGAGCTTACCTTCGGCAACGCCGCGGCCATGGTGGAGATGGTGGAGCGGATCGCTTTGCGGAGAGGGCTGGGAAATCTCTTAGCTGAAGGGACGAAGAGGGCCGCCGAAGTAATTGGAAAAGGCTCGGGGGAATGGGCCATGCACGTGAAAGGGGAGGAAATCCCCATGCATGAACCCCGCTATAAACAGGGGATGGGGCTGCACTACAGCCTCCATGCCACGGGTGCGGACCATTGCACGGGGATTCACGACGATTTGGTCAATAAGAAGCTGGCGGAATGGGACCGGATCGGTCTGGCGGAATCCGTACCGGTTTATGAAATGAGCGGGCGGAAGGCCCGGATGCTCTACCAGGTTGGTATGTGGCGCCATTTGGCCAATTATGTCGGTCTCTGCCTCTTTGTGCCCTGGAGTAACGAGCAGATCACCCAGGCGGTGGAAGCGATTACGGGCTGGCCCATGAGTTCCTATAAACTCATGAAGACCGTGGAACGGGGCATGACCCTGGCCCGCATCTTCAACCTAAGGGAGGGGTTTTCCAGCCGGGATGATACGTTGCCCCGAAGGTTTGCTTCCTCCCCGGCGGACAGCAATTTGAAAGGGGTGGGCGTGGACCCGGAGAAGCTCTCTTCGGCCCAGAAGGCGTACTACCAGATGATGGGGTGGGGCGAGAACGGTGTCCCCACTCACGGAAGGCTCGTGGAATTGAATATCGAATGGGCCGCCCAGTATCTGCCGGCAGGGCCATAGGTGCCTGCAGCCGGGGCGAAGGGGAATAAAACAACGCAGCCTGAATTTTCTGTGAGGGGTTATCGAAATCAAATAAAAAGGAGAAAGGAGAGGGGTATGAAACGATTCTATTTTCTTTCTTTCGCGCTGATTCTGACCATCCTTCCGTTCCAGGCGGTGGCCCAAGACAGCGTGAAGATCGGATGCGTCCTGCCTTATACGGGGGCCCTGGCCTGGCAGGGGCAGGAGACCTTTCGAGGGGTGCAGCTCGCCGCGGAGATGCAGAACAAAAGAGGGGGCGTGCACGGAAAGAAGATCGTCCTGGTGAAAGGCGATTCCGAAACTTTGAAGACGGCGGTTACGGAGACGGAACGGCTGATCAATATGGAAGGGATCAAGATCTTCGCCGGGTGGTATTCAAGTTCCAGGGCCAAGGTGGCCACGACGGTCACGGAAAAATACGGCGCCATCGCCTGCATAGTCATTGCCGTAGCCGACGATATTACCGAAAGAGGCTATAAATACGTCTTCCAGCCTCAAGGGAGGGCCACCCTGTGGGGCGAACTGTCCGCGGAATTCGTGGGCAAAGAGGCGGCTCCCAAACTGGGCAAAAAGCCCAGTGACCTAAAAGTTGCCATCGCCTATGAGGATTCCGACTTTGGCACCAGCATCAGCGTCGCCTTTGCCCGGAAGGCCAAAGAGTATCAGATGAATATTGTGGCCCAGGAGCCTTACAGTCTTTCGGCCCTCGACCTTTCTCCGGTGGTGTTGCGGATCAAGCAGGCCAACCCGGATGTTTTAGCGCTGACGCCCTACGTTCGGGATGGAATCCTTTTCCTGCAGCAGGCCAAAGATGCGGGGCTCAGCCCCAAGGTTCTCATCTGCCCGGGGGGGCCTCTGGCCAATGACGTATTCGGGGAAAAATTGGGCGACGATATGAACTACATGCTCGTCACCACGTGCGCTTCCCATGACGTCCGGAAGGAGGCCTTTCAACCGGAGGCCTGGCAAGCCCTGCAGGAGTTTGTGGAGAGGTATACCAAAGAATTCAAAAAGCCCCCTACCAATGATGCCTATCACGGCTTCCAGGGGGCGTGGACTTTTTTCCACTATGGTCTTCCCCGGGCCAAATCTCTCACTCCGGACGACATTGAAAAGAGCATGCGCAGCCTGGTTCTCAAACCGGGGGAAAACATCACCACCTTCGGCTATCAGGCGGCCCCCATGGGGCATAAGAACGCGGGCGCGAATCTGATCGGACACCCCAATGTCTTCCAGTGGCAAAAAGGAAGCATCGGGCATCTGGTGTACCCCAAAGAATTCGCCAAGAGTCAGCTCATGCTCCCCATGCCTGCCTGGGGGCAAAGGGCCATGAAATAATATTCCAGCCTTTTCAATCGATCGCCATTCTTCCCTCCTGACCCTGCGGGGGGGGAAGAATGGATCCGGTTCTAATTTCTCCCAAGGGTTCCCTATGATTGGTCAAGTTCTGGTCAACGGTATTCTGCTGGGGGGTATTTATGCCCTGGTGAGCCTGGGGCTTACGCTGATCTTCGGGGTCATGAGAATCATCAACTTCGCCCACGGTCAATTTCTCATGCTGGCCATGTACGCCACCTATTGGCTTTTCCAACTGTATGGGATGGACCCCTATGTCTCGATTCTGATCGTGGTTCCCCTGATGCTGGTCATCGGGATGGGGGCTTACCGGATGATCATTCAGCCCATCATCGATGCCTCGGAGATGACCCACGTATTCGCCACGTTGGGGTTGAATCTGTCTTTGCAGGGGATCGCTCTTTTTTTATGGCAGGGAGACTTCCGGGGGATTCGCACCAGCTATTCTTCCCTGGTCATCCATTTGGGACCCCTGTATATCAACATTCCCCGGCTCATTATCTTCCTGTGCGCCATCGCCGCCATTTTGGCTCTCTTTCTTTTCCTCAAGAAGACCTATACCGGAAAAGCGATCCGGGCGAGCGCACAAAAAAGGGTTGCCGCCCAGTTGATGGGGGTGAACCTGAGCAAGATTTACATGATTGCCTTCGGGATTGGAATCGCCATTGTGGGGCTCACGGGGGCGGTGTTGATGCCCATTTATGAGGTTTTCCCGAGCGTGGGGTCCTTATTTGCATTGGTTGCTTTTGTGGTGGTGGTCCTGGGAGGGCTGGGAAATCTCGGGGGGGCATTAGTGGGTGGAATCGTTATCGGGGTGGTGGAATCGGTAAGCGGGGTCTTTATCGCCCCGGCTCTCAAAGAAGGGGTTTATTTCATCATCTTTGTCATCATTTTGCTGCTGAGACCCACGGGGATTTTTGGGAAGGCGGTCATCCGTTGAGTTGAGGGAAAACCGTTCCATGGCTATCCGATACATCTTAGAGGAAATCCGTCATCCGAAGGCCTATCTAACGCTGATCGCCGTCGGAGTCCTGTACATCGTCGTTCTTTCCGTGAAGAACCCCTATTGGGGCGATATCCTGACGATGACTTTTCTGCTGGGGGCTTTAAGCCTTTCATGGAACATTCTGGGCGGTTATGGGGGACAATTCACCCTGGGCCACGCCGGTTTTTTTGGCATTGGCGCCTATACCTCAACGCTGCTCTTGATCCATTATCAGATCAGCCCGTGGATTGGAATGCTCCTGGGGGGCGGATTGGCTGCCCTTATAGGCGGTCTTATTTTTTATCCCTGCTTTCGGCTTAAGGGAATCTTTTTTTGCCTGGCCACGCTGGCCTTCCAAGAGGTGGTGAAGATCGCCGCTGTCCATTTCCGAGGGCTGACCGGAGGGGCCATGGGGATTTCCATCCCCTTTAAGGCGGGTCTGGCCAACATGATGTTTCAAGGGAAAACGGGGTACATGCTGATTGCCTTGAGCTTCATGATCATCATCGCCCTGGTCACCCTGGTTATGGCGCGGTCCCGTTTCGGATATAAACTGGTTGCCCTGAGGGAAGACGAGGATGCCACCGAGACCCTGGGAATCAGTACCTCCAGATGCAAACTCCTTGCCGCCATGATAAGCGCCTTTTTTGCCGGATGCCTGGGAACCTTTTATGCCCATTATAGCACCCTGGTCGATCCTTACTCGATTTTCGACATGATGCTCTCGGTGGAATTTGTGATCTTCGCCATTTTGGGCGGAGTGGGAACGGTTCTGGGTCCGATCCTGGGGGCCTTCGCCCTGGTTCCGATCGATGCGCTGATGAGAGGGTATCTCGGACAGGGTCAACAGGGAGTGAGTTTTTTTGCCTATGGGATGCTCTTAACCGGGGTGGTAATCTTTTTGCCCCAGGGCATCCTGTCCTGGATTTCGAGTCCGCTAAACCGGCTCATGGAGGCCCTTTCCGGGGAAAAAACGAGACCGGAACCGCGGGCCGGAAAGATCGAGCCCCAGGCCGAAAGGGCGGAGAAACCCTCCCGGTCGATGCAGCCGACCTCCATCCTGGAAATCGCCGGGCTGGACAAAAGCTTTGGCGGGTTAAAAGTCATTCAATGCCTCGATTTCCATGTCCGAGAGGGTGAAATCGTAGGCCTGATCGGGCCCAACGGCGCCGGGAAAACGACTTGTTTCAACCTCATCACCGGTTTCGAGGAAGCGGATGCCGGAAGGATCCTTTTCAAGGGGGAGGATATCACCGGCTTAAAGCCACCGAACAGGATTTCGAAAAAAGGCGTTGCCCGGACATTTCAGATCGTAAAACCCCTGGCCGGTCTGACGGTGACGGAAAATATTCTCGCCGGGGCGGCGGAGAGAGCCGGCAGCATTCATGAGGCCAGGATGAAAAGCAGGAATATCGTAGACCTGCTGGGTCTGTGGGAATTTCGAGATATAAAAGCTTCTTCCTTGACCTTAGGAGGACGCAAGCGGTTGGAGTTGGCCAAGGCTTTGGCCACGGAGCCGACCCTTTTATTGTTGGATGAGGTCATGGCGGGTTTGAATCCCACCGAAGTCGAACAAGCCATCCAGTTGATCAAAAAAATTTCCAATCGCGGCATCACCCTATTAGTCATCGAACATGTCATGAAAGCGGTTATGAGTCTTGCCGACCGAGTGGTCGTGATTCATCACGGGCAGAAAATATGCGAAGGAAGGCCTCAAGATGTAATCCGCGATCCAGGGGTGATCGAGGCCTATCTGGGCAAGGGATACCAATATGCTGAAGGTTGAGGCGATTGACGTTTATTATGGAGACCTCCAGGCGGTGCAAGGAGCCTCCTTCCAGGTGGGAAAAGACCAGATTGTATCCCTGGTGGGCTCCAATGGGGCGGGGAAGACAACGACCCTGAACGCCATTTCGGGACTCCACCGTCCTCGTTCCGGTACGATTCGTTTCGGGGAAATCAATATCGAACGGCGCGGATCTCACCAGATTGTCGAGTTGGGTATCATTCAGGTCCCCGAGGGGCGCATGCTTTTCCCCGAAATGACGGTGATGGAGAACCTGGAAATGGGTTGCTATTCGTTGAGGGCCCGGAAAAATTTCAAGAACTCTCTTCAGGAAGTCATCCGACTCTTTCCCATTCTGGCGGAGAGGAAAGAACAGCTTGCGGGAACCTTAAGCGGCGGAGAGCAGCAGATGCTGGCCATCGGACGAGGATTGATGGCCCAGCCAAAGGTCCTTATGCTGGACGAACCCTCCCTGGGCCTGGCTCCCCTGGTGGTGGAAGAAATCATCGAGACCATCAAGACCATCCGGACAAGGGGCACAGCGATTCTTCTGGTCGAACAGAATGTCTTTCATGCCCTTTCCATCTCCGACCGGGCGTACATTCTTGAAAACGGAGAAATCGTGATGGAGGGGAAGGGGGAAGAGCTCTTGAAGAATGAAAAAGTGAGGAAGGCTTATCTCGGGCTGTAGAGAGCTTTGAGCGGAGGAGACACGATGCCAACCTATACCCTGATACCCATACATCTGGGGAAGATCAACCTGGATTTGGGGATTATGACCTATCGGATGAATTATGGAGTGCGGAAATGGCTGCCGATCATCAGCTGGTATGTCAAGGCGGGAAAAGAGAACATCCTGATCGACACCGGAATATCCTCGGCGGAGAGCGCCTATTATACGGAATCGCCGGTGGAAGATTTAATTGATTTCGAGGGGGGGCTTAAGAAAGTAGGAATTACCCCCGCCGAAGTGGACTGGGTCATACAGACCCATCTTCATTTCGACCATGTGGGGAACACCCGCCGGTGCAAAAACGCCCGGGTCATCGTGCAAAAGGCGGAGCTCGAATTCGCTCTCGCTCCTCATCCCATGCAGGGTTACCTCTATGATCCGAATCTTCTGCATGACCTGCGCTTTGAAGTCATCGAAGGAACCCGAGAAGTCTTCCCCGGGATTCAGGTAATCCATCTTCCCAGCCACACCCCGGGGGTGGAGGCCGTTGCGGTGAATACGGCGAAGGGTAAAGCGGTGATCAGCGGCATGTGCTGCATAGGGGACAACTTTAATCCGCCCAGCCCGGGACGGGAGCCTCAGAAACGCCACTACTGGAAAGTAGTCCCCCCGGGAAATTTTATCAACCTCCACGACGCCTATACCAGTACCCTGCGGTTGAAAGGGATGGCCGATATCTTGATCCCCCAGCATGACGAATCCCTTTTTGAAATAAAAAAAATTCCTGACTAAAGTTGTGAAGCAGTTTGAAAGCCTGGCTGGCCATTATCCGGAGACTCCCCCTTCCCTTGCAGGAGAGGAGGGAAGTTGCGGGTATTTTTTGGAGTGCGCCGGCAGGACGGCGCTTTCGGGGGGCTTGCGGGCTGGTCCGCACGGCGGCTGGCGCGACGTGTCGCGCCTTGTGCCATTATTGACAAACCAAAAACAACATGTTGGTAAGAAGGCAATAACCTTCATCAGGGCCGTAGGGGCACGATGCATCGTGCCCCTACAAGCGCATTAGGGTTAGCGGCGCAGGCACCTTTCCCGCGCAATGTCGCGGGAAAAGCCTATACTACTCATGTTCAATTTCTGAAATTTTTATTAGAAAAATTAGTAACCTAAGTTACGGCTAAAAGCTACTAGTTTCTTTTGGTTACGGCTACGACGCACGGTGAAAGCGGCGACACGTCGCCGCACTCCAAAAGCCTACGTTGTTTTGGGTGCCCCATACGGTACCAAGAGTCGAAAAGGAGGAGAAAAATGAGACTGAAGGACAAAGTAGCCATTATTACTGCGGCGGGTTCAGGGTCGGGTCGTGCCGGGGCGGTGTTGTTTGCCCGGGAGGGGGCCAGGGTGGTGGTGGGGGACATTGATCCCAAAGGCGGGCAGGAGACCGTCAAAATGGTGAAGGAGGCCGGCGGTGAGGCGGTTTTTGTCCCTGTCGACTGCGGCAAGGTGGCCGATATGCGCAAACTGATTGATGCCACCATGCAGACTTATGGACGGCTGAACATTTTATGGAATCACGCCGGCATACCGGGCCCGGGAACTTTGGAAACGACCGAGGAGGAAGCTTTTGACCGGGCCATGGCGATAAACGTCAAGGGCTGCTTCTTTGCCAGCAAATTCGCGGTGCCTCACATGAAGCAGTCAGGAGGGGGAGCGATCCTCTTTACCTCATCGGTCTCCGGACTGCGCGCATCCCCATGGAGCCCTTCCTATTCGCTGGCCAAGGGCGGGCTGGTCACCCTCACCATGTCGCTGGCCGTATATCTCGCCGCGCACAATATCCGGGTAAACTGCATCTGCCCCGGAAGCATCGACTCTCCCATGATCCGAGTCTTCATCGATCGAAGCGGGAATCTCAAGGGAGAAGCCCTGGAAAATGCGGTTCGAGAAAACGCCAAAAAGGCGCCCCTGAACCGCATGGCCAAGCCCGAGGAGATCGCGAACCTGGCTCTTTTCCTGGCCTCTGACGAATCTTCATTTATAACCGGCGCCGCCGTCCCCATCGATGGAGGAAAAATCGCTAAGGTTTGAGAATATTTTTCTTAGTGACCCTGGGAATATTCGAAAACCTGTACAATTTGGGGGCGCGTCTCAGCATTTGGCACATATTATTGGAGCATCTATTCTCTTTGTTGAATTTCGAGACCTGCCTCCCTGTCTTCTTAAAGAACCGCCAGGAAAGCATTACCTCCCAAATGCCAGGACATCGTTAACACTTTTTTGACATCAAAGCAAGCCAACAAGGCTTTTATTTGAAATTAACAACAATTCCTTGTGGAGTCAGAATTGTGAAGACTGGCTTGAATTTCCAAGTGTCGATAAACCTTTATAGTGGCAGTAAATCCGATAAAAAGTGTTAACGATGTCCTGGCACTTGTCAATTACTTCCTGAAAGCAGTATTTGACATGGCCTGCTAAAAGGTGTAGGTTTCAACCCATAATAGGTAGAACGGGTGATTTTAGTCGTGTGGCCAAATCAAACGAAAAATTGAAGAAACCATGAGTACCGAAAAAATTTACAATGCAACAATAAATCAAATAATGAATAATCTCAGAGAGAGAGAGAGAGAGAGAGAGAGAGAACTTCTGCATCTGGACATTGGTTCTGGGGCTGGTGACTTAGTAAAGTTGTTGAAAAACCATTTGAATACAAAAGCATCCTGTTGTGACTACACTGATAAACTTATACAATTACCTGGGCAAAAAGTAGATATTGTTGATTTAAATATTAAAAAAGAACTTCCATATCAAGACAGTGCGTTCGATATTGTGACAGCGACAGAAGTTATTGAGCATTTAGAGGATTTTCGAGCAATTTTGCGTGAAATGTATCGTGTGCTCAAACCAGGTGGAATTTGCGTGTTGAGTACACCCAATATTCTCAGTTTAAATTCACGGCTACGAAATTTATGGTTTGGATTCGCTGAGCTAATGGGACCTCTTCCCTTACAGAACAGAAAAATAGAATCATGTGCCGGGCATATTAACCCTATATCTATTTTTTATATAATGCATGCTTTACACGAATTAAATTTCAACCAAATTGATTTTGCAGTTGATAAATACCAACGCTCAGGAATGGGCAAAGCGATAATTCTTTGGCTGCCCATAAAGTTAGTCGGCTCAAAAATATGGTGGCGAGAGGTGAAAAAATATAAAACCATCGATAATTCCAATAAGAAAATAGTCAGGCATTTAAATTCATTGCCCATTCTTTTGGGACGCACAATCATTGTATCTGCAATAAAATAAAGATTGAATCACACAACAATCGGCTGAAGTCGGATTGCAATTCCGCTGCGCTCCATTGCAACCGCTTAGCCGTAGCGTTATGCTCACTTTCAACCAAAAATCCTTGCTTGTTTTGGCCTGACCAAATTGCACCTTTGGTGAAAGTGATAAGGATAGAAAAACTCTGGCTGCTGTTTCTTCGCGGGCTTATTCTCCCCTCCCAAAATTCAACGTTATTTCTCGGCAAGGCGTAGGCCGGGCGCAAGGGTATGATTGCAGAAAGAATCAGCCACGGGAAATTCTCCATTCATTGCTGCCGCAGCCTGAGGGGAACAGCCCCCTATTTCCCGGCTTGACCCTCATCCCCTGCCGTGTTACGTTGGGTTACAATTTTCTGGCTGGAAATTTCCATAAAGAAAGAGAGGAGCGGTTATGAAGATTACCTGTGTGCTCGGAAGTCCTCGGCGAAACGGCAACAGTGAGGTCCTGGCGAAACGGTTCAGCGAAACCGCCGAGAAGCTGGGCGCCCAAGTTCAGACCTTTGTCCTGAATGAACTCCATTACCGGGGCTGCCAGGCGTGCATGGCCTGCAAAACCAAATCGGACAAGTGTATTCTCCAGGATGACCTGACTCCCGTTCTGGAAAGCGTTCGCGATGGCGATGTGCTGGTCATGGCCAGCCCGGTCTACTTGTGGGATGTCAGCAGCCTTCTCAGGGGCTTCATTGAACGGACCTACTCCTATTTCGTCCCCGATTTCGCGACCAACCCGAATCCCAGCCGTTTGAAACCCGGCAAAAAGCTCGTTTTCATCCAGACCCAGGGGCAGCCCGCCGAAACCATGTTCGCCGATCTTTTTTCCAGGATCGAGCCCATTTTCAAGCGATACGGCTTTACTGACAACCACCTCATCCGGGGATTGGGAGTGCGGAAACTCGGTGAGGTGGGGAGCCGGGAGCAGGTCATGAAAGGGGTGGAGGAAGTCGCAAGGAAAATAATGAGCTGAAGCAGAATATGGCGGATTCTATGATCCCAAGCAGGCTTTCTTAACTTTCTCATCCTCAAGCAGATCCTTGGCCTGCCTCCCCGAAGAAGGTTCCCAGCGGGCATCTGCATGTTTATGCCAGCATCGTCTTTTCCGTTTCTCCAAGGGCGGTGTTGAGAAACTCTCGCGATCAGAAGCCGCAGGGGCTGAGGTTAAGGAGGATATTCTCCGGATATATGAATCGGCCTGGTGAGGAAGGGGGTAAGACGGTCAGCGGATTCCGTGAGGCAAGGTGAGCGGGGTCTCGTAAAAGTGGAATGGGACGCAAATCAGCGATAGACATCCTTACGGTGACCGACCTTTACTACCCAAACCGTGAGTTCATCATCTTGAATGGAGTATACAATGCGATATCGTCCTTGCCGCAGACGAAACCTCTCTTGGCCGGTTAACTTTTCGCACCCCCGAGGACGCGGGTCCTCGGAGAGCCTATCGATGCTTTGAAGGATTTTTTTCAAATCCTTCTTCGGGATGGGTTCAAAATCTTTCCACACCGACTCCTTGAAGAAGATTTTATATGCGGCCATCTTTTTTTAGCCTCTTGACCATGTCAGCATAACTGATCAGAGGTTCTTTCGACCTTTCGTCAAAAGCTGCGAGATCCTCCGCATCCTCGGCAAGGGCCTCCTTAACAGCATCGTTCACAAGTTCCGACAGCGAGCGAGAGGTTTCAACGGCTTTGAGTCGTAAGGTCTTATGTAAGACCGGATCAAAATAGATTGTGGCCCTTTTCGACAATGTTGCCATGAGGTTACCTCCTTTCATGTATCCATAACGTTATAGCGTTAAAACGTTTTAATGTCAATAGTTTTGGAATGCGCCCATGGGCTTATGATAAGCCGCCCGAGGCAGGACTCGACGCCGCGGCTATTGAAGTTTGGATTTGGGAATGGAAGGATGTATTTTCCCTGAGAACTCTGCGGGCTCTGCGAGATAAGGGTTTTAGGCTTTGTTGAAATTGCGTTGGTGTTTTTCGACCGTGGCGATGAAGTTTTTCGTTTCCCGGGGCATGGCCTCGGGGCGCTTTTCCAGGTTGCCCATTCCCCAGTTGTAGGCGGCGAGGGCCAGCTTCACATCTCCCCGGTAGCGGTCCAAGAGCCTGCGCAGATAGCTCGTCCCGCCCATGATGTTCTGAGTCGGGTCAAAGGGGTTGGTCACTCCCAACTCGGCTGCAGTTTCGGGCATCAGCTGCATCAAACCGCGGGCTCCCGCCCTGGATACCGCCAACGGATTTCCCCCGCTCTCGGCCTGGATAACGGACCGGATCAAGCCGGGGTCCACCCTGTACCTCTGCGCCGCCTCCTGGATAATGGATTCAAAATCCCGATCCACCGGTAAAAAATTTGACGCCTCCCAATCGACTTCCAGGTCCGATAGTTCAGGGGGAGGAGGAAAGGTAGGGGGGCCCTGGGTTTGGGAAAAAGCAAGGGGAGAGGAAAGAAAGAAATCAGGCTCGGTCGTCTCCGCTTCCGAGAGAACTAAGTCAACGGTTTTCTTCAAGATTTGGAGGGCAAGCCGCTCCATGGCGATGGGCTCGCCCATTTTTCCTTCAAGGAAAGAAAGGAACTCAGCCCGATCCCGGGTTTGAGTCGCCGGGGTGGAAAACGGGTTTCGGGCGAGAAAATTTTGCGGGGCAATTTTCCCGATCATGATAGATATTAAAAAAGCAAGCTTCATGCCACAGCGTGAGGTTTATTAAAAGAAGGAGATTCAGGGGGTGGATTTCAAGAGAAATTCCCCGGCAAGGAACAAGGGAGGGCCTAATTGGAGGATGACTCTTTTCCCGGTTCATCGACAGGGGTTTCGAATTCCGGGGGTACGATTCCCCGTTTGAGCATGATGCTGTAAATCACCTCCGCGCGGCTTTCCACATACCGCTGAGTTCCCGCCGGATCTAATTTTCTCGGGCTGGGCAGGACCACGGCCAGGCGGGCCGCTTCCCGGGGAGAAAGCTCGGAGGCGGGCTTCTCGAAGTAATGGCGGGAGGCGGCCTCGGCGCCGAAGATCCCGTCGCCCCATTCCGCCACGTTCAAATAAAGCTCGAGGATGCGCTTCTTGGAGAGAACCTGTTCCATTCTCCAGGTGATGAGGACTTCCCGAATTTTGCGCCAAAAACTCTTGGCCGGAGAGAGGTAGAGATTTCTGGCCAGCTGCTGGCTGATGGTGCTGCCTCCAAATTTTAATCTGCCGGACTGCAGGTCTTTCTCCACAGCCTGCTTGATGCCTTCATAATCAAACCCCTCGTGGCTCCAGAATTTATCGTCCTCGGCGATCAGCACGGCCTTGACCAAATAGGGGGATATGCGGGAGAGGGGGACCCATACCTGGCGGATCTGAACTTTCCGGCCCTTCTCCTTCCATTCCTTTTCCCGGTATTCCATGAAGGCGGTTTGGGGAGGATTTTCCTTTTTCAGCCGGGAGATATCCGGCATGAGGGCCAGATAGGCCAGGCCCAGGATGGCTGCGAGCAGCAGGAAGAAGATCCAGATTTTAGGTAAGCGTCCTTTGTCCATGGACAGGGTTTCTTTTCAAAAAGGCGGATGACAGTTTCCTTTTTTTAACATATCCTAATAGAAAGGAAAAGGTTAAGTGAAGAAAACGGAATTTATAAAACCATGGATAAGGGGTGCTTATGAGTCATGTCGTTAAAGAGAAGATTGCGGAAATGAAAGACTGGCTGGTCGAAACGCGACGGACCATTCACATGAATCCCGAGCTGGGGTTCGAGGAGGTGGAGACCGCCAAGCTGGTCGTCGGGTATCTGGAGAAATTCGGCCTCCAGGTGAAGACCGGGATGGCCAAGACCGGGGTCATCGGCCTCTTGAAGGGTGAGAAGCCGGGAAAGACCGTTGCCATCCGGGCCGATATGGACGCTTTGCCCATGGAAGAGGCCAACCCGGTTCCTTACCGCTCCAAGGTCAAAGGGAAGATGCATGCCTGCGGCCATGATGCCCATGTGACCATCCTTTTGGGAGTGGCCCGTCTTTTCTCATCGATGCGCAATCAGGTGCAGGGAAATATCAAATGGATCTTCCAGCCCGCCGAAGAAGGAGGCGGGGGAGGGCGGGTCTTGACGGAAGAGGGGGTGCTGGAAAACCCCAAAGTGGATGCCATCTTCGGCGCCCATCTGTTTCCGGACCTGAAAACCGGGAGAGTGGGAATTCACGAGAAGGAAGGCTTGGCGGCCACGGATCGGTTCGTCATCAAAATGATCGGCAGGGGAGCCCACGGGGCCTATCCCCATCTTTCCAAGGATCCCATTTTGGCGGCGGGGCATCTGATCACCCAGATCCATTCCATCGTCAGCCGGAATATCAACCCCCTGGACAGCGCGGTCATCACCATCGGCAAGGTGAGCGGGGGCACAGCCTTCAACATCATTCCCGACGAAACGGAAATCCTGGGAACGGTGCGCTCCCTGAACCAAAAGGTCAGGGAGGAGCTGAAGTCCAGGATGGAGCAGGTGACCCAGGGGGTGGCCAAGTCCTTCGGGATGGATACCCATTTCGATTTTCAATACGGATACCCGGCCCTCATCAACGACCCGGAAATGTCCCGTCTGGTAGCGGCGGCCTGTGCGAAAGGGATCGGCAAGGAGAACGTGGATTTCATCCGGCCCTCCATGGGTGGGGAGGATTTTGCTTACTACCTGGAGAAAGTGCCCGGGTCCTTCTTCCGGCTGGGGTGCCGCAATGAAGCGAAGGGGATCGTCAACCCCTTCCACAGCAGTCGTTTCGACATCGACGAAGACGTCCTGCCCTTCGGAGTAGAGATGTTTGCCCGGATCATCGATGAGTATTTAGGGCTAAAACTTTTCTAAATTCGGAATTCGGAGTGCGGAATGCGGAATGAAGATTTCGGAATAAGGCGGCAATATGGAAGGAAAGGTTCTTATTCCGCATTCCGAATTCCGCACTCCGCATTCTGAGGATTCCTCTTATGAGTCTCTCAGAAAAACCTCCAGGAACCCTGTACGTCGTTTCCACGCCCATCGGCAACCTGGAGGACATCACCCTGCGGGCCCTGCGGGTCCTCAAGGAAGTAGACCTCATCGCCGCGGAGGACACCCGGCGGACCCGCCAGCTCCTCACCCACTACGGAATCCATAAACCCCTGATCAGCTACCACGAGTACAACCGCCGGATGCGGGAAAAGACCCTGCTCCAAGAGCTCCGCGAAGGGAAGAGCATCGCCCTGGTGACCGATGCGGGTACCCCCGGGATCTCCGACCCGGGAGAGGATCTGGTGCGCGGGGCGATCCAGGAATCCATTCCTCTGATTCCCATTCCGGGGCCGGCTGCCCTGGTTGCGGCGCTTTGCGTTTCCGGGCTTCCCACGGAGAGCTTCCTTTTCTACGGATTTCTTCCCTCCAAGACTGCCGCTCGGAAGAAGTGGCTCGCCTCCCTCAAAGATCGGCCGGAGACCCTGGTCTTTTATGAGTCCCCCCGGAGGCTGGATTCCCTGCTGGGCGATGCGGGTCAGATCCTGGGCGACCGGCGGGTGGTGGTGGCCCGGGAGATGACCAAGGTGTACGAGGAAGTCTATCGAGGAACCATCTCCGAAGTTCTGGATCAGTTGGGAGAGGAGGAAGTGAAAGGGGAGGTCACAGTCATCCTGGAAGGATGTACTTCTTCGCCCGCGCCCGAGGCGTCCTCGATCATGGAAGCCCTGAAGCATTATTCCCGGGAGATGGGGCTATCCATGAAAGAATCGGTCGGCCGAGTAGCGACAGAATTGGGCGTTTCGCGGCGACAGGTCTATCAGGAGAGTCTGAAGTTGAAGGAGGATGGATAAAACCCAGCTGCCCGGCGGGACTCGCTTCGATCTGAAATCCCCCCAACCCCCCTTTAGAAAAGGGGGGCCAGGGTGAAGTCAGCCGGATACCCGCCCAAAATTACTTGCCGCGTTTCTTCTTCATGGGTTTCATGCAGCAGATGATGGGGTGGGCTTCCGCGCATCCGCAGGCCTCATCGACCGTGACCGACAGGCCGCAGACTCCGCATACGTAGCCCCCGCCCTTTTTTCCCTTGCCTTTGGCCGCTGTTTTTTTAGCTGCCTTTTTCCCTGCCATGGTTGTACCCTCCTTATAAGGTTTTTATGGAGTGAACCTTTCGGTTCACGGCAATACTTCCACCGGCCCGAGCGACTCGAAGGGCTGGCGGAAAGCGTCAGCCCTGCCTACGATGACCGCGAGCAGATCCTGGGGATGTATCTGCTCCCGGGCGGTGCGGGAGATCTCCTCCAGGGAGACCCCGTTGACCCGATCGGGGTAAGAGGACAGGTATTCGATACCCAGTCCGTGCAACTCCACCTGGATGATCCTTTGGGCAATCTGGGAAAGGGTTTCGAACCGCCGGGGATAACTTCCGGTGAAGAAGTTGACCGCTTCCTCCCGCTCCTGCTCGGTCGCTCCCCGATCGAGAAAGGACCGGAGAACCGAAGCGATCTCCTGGACACAGGAGAAGGTGATGTCCGTGGGAGTGAAGGTGGATATGGTGAAGGGACCCGGGTATTTCCGCGGCTCCAGGGAAGAATAGATTCCGTAGGTGTATCCCAGCTCGGACCGGATCTTCTGCATGAGGCGGGAGGAAAACCCGCCCCCTCCCAGGATGTAGTTCATGACTTCAAAGGGGATGTGGCCCGGATGGGCTAAAGGAATCCCGATATGCCCCAGGCGGATCTGGCTCTGGGTTAAATCGGGGCGGTCCACGATCCGGGTCCGGATGCCGCGGGACAGAGAGGGTGAAAATTCCCGGACCTCGGGCTTCTTCCGCCCGAGGTCCGGGAAAATCCCCTCCACCCACGGGAGGCAACGATCGAGGGATAGATCCCCCACCAGGACCAGGAAGCTTCCCGGGGCCAGAAAACTCTTCCGGTAGAATTCCCTGACATCCTCAATCGTGAGTTTGGGCAGCGACTCCAGGGTCCCGTAGGCGGGGTGGTCGTAAGGAGTCCCCTGGAAGAGCGTCTGCTGAAACCGCTCATCGGCGATAATCTGGGATTCGTCCTTCTGCTGGATCAGTTGACCGATCCGGCGCTGCTTGAGCTGCTCGAATTCTTCCGGAGCATGTGCGGGCTCCGCGTAAATTTCCCGGAGCAGCTCCAGAAGGCGCTCCAGGTCTTCGCTGAGCCCGGAGATGTGCAGGGAGGTGACATTCCATCCGGCGTAGGCGGAAAGGACGGCGCCCATTCCGTCCATCTCCGCCGCCAGCCGGAAAGAAGAGCGCTTCTGAGTTCCCAGGGTGAGCATCTCGGCGGAAAGATCCGCCAGCCCGGCTTGCCCCACCGGGTCTGCTTCGGCGCCGCAGGGGACGATGAGATGGATGCTGACCAAGGGAAGGTCCGGCAGGGGAACGGCATAAAGCTTCAGTCCGTTTCCCAAAAGCGAAGAGGATATGGGGGGTAAAGCAAACTTTCTCGACGGGCTGCCGGTCTTCATTCCACCTCTCCCAGGTCTTCATGCTCTTTCTGGCTGACCGGCTGAAGAGTGACCACGGTCCGGTTCTCCGGGCGCAGGTACTGCCGGGCAACGCGAAAGACATCGTCGGGGGTTACCGATTCATACCGGTCGAGGAGCGGGTACATCAGGCGGAAGTTTCCCGCTCTCACCTGATAGAGCCCGGCCAGCAACCCTTTGGAGAAAAGAGTCTGCAATCCCTGCACGAAATAGGAGCGGGCCTGTTTCCTGGCTTTGCGGACCTCCTCCTCGGGGAGAGGCTGCTCCCGGAGTTTTTCCGTTTCTTCCCAGATTTCTTTCTCCAGCGTATCCACGGAGATAGCGGGAGAAGCGACGGCGGAGAGCTGCAGAAGACCGGGGTCCATGGAGAAGAAGGGAGGATACCCCACTTCGGCCTGAGCTTCCACCGCTTTTCCCGGCTTCTCAAACCGCTCAAAGAAACGGGAAGAGCGTCCCACGGAGAGGATCACACAGAGAATCTGCAGGGGAATGAGATCCGGGTGGGCGATCCCGGGAACGTGGAAAGCGGCGAAGAAGGCCGCCACCTGGGACACCTTTTTAAAAACGGCGCGCTTCTCCCCCCGCTGAGGTTTTTCGGGAGTGATGGTCAGGCGGGGGGGAGGCTGGGAGGGAATGGGACCGAAGTGTCTCTCCACCGATCTCAAAGCTTCATCCGCGAGAACATCCCCCACGATCACGACCACCGCATTGTTGGGGGCGTAATGAGTCCGGTGGTATTCCTGGCAGTCTTCCAGAGTCAGGCTTCTCAGGTCCGAATCCCAGCCGATGACCGGCCAGCGGTAGGGGTGCTGTTCGTAGGCCAGGGCGACCAGCTGCTCAATGAGCAGGCCGAAGGGGCTGTTCACCGAACGGAGTTTGCGCTCGCTCCGCACCACTTCCCGCTCGGTCTCCAGATTCTCCTGGGTCAGGAGGAGATTCTGCAGCCGGTCCGCCTCCAGGCGGGCGGCCAGATCCAGCCGGTCCGCCGGGAGATTCTCGTAATAAGAAGTGTTGTCCGTGGTGGTGAAGGCGTTGAGGGATCCCCCGTTGGCCTGGATGATCCTGGAAAATTCTTCCGCTCCCACCTGACGGGTTCCCTTGAACATCATGTGCTCGAAGAGATGGGTGATCCCGGTGATGCCCGGCCGTTCGTAACGGGAGCCGGCGGCAAAATGGACCTGGAAGGAGATCATGGGCAGGGAACGAGCCTCGCCCACCAGGACGCGCAGGCCGTTCCCGAGACGATGTTCGGAAAATTCAGGAAACCCTTTCATCTCATCCTTCCCAGTGGATGCACTGAACCGGGCAGCTGTCGATGGCCTCTTGAATCTTTTCTTCCGAAGCGCCGCCAGGGTTGTGCACTTCGGAGAGATCCTTATCGTTCAGGCGAAACACTTCGGGACAGACTTCCGCGCAGAGCCCGCAGGAGATGCAATCGTCCTGATTGACTACTGGCTTTTTCAATTCCGCCCTCCTCGCTTTTCTGCGACTTTTTTAACTTTAGGCACTTTAGCGCACTTTAGGCGCTTAGCGCCCAACTAATACCAACATGTTGGTAAGAAGGAAATATTCACTTTGCGAGACCGGTGTAAGGGCGGTTCGCGAACCGCCCCTACGGATGCTGGCTGCAGGGCCACTTTTTCCGCGCGTAGTCGCGGAAAAAGCATAGGCGCTTACAGGTTGAGTTGATCTCAAAATGGTATCAAATTGTAGGGGCAACCCTGCGTGGTTGCCCCTCTTGCGGGCGGCCACATAGGGCCGCCCCCACAACATCCTGTTTGGTTCCGGCTTGGCGGGGTTAGGCATTTTAGGCACTCAGGTCTCAGCCCACCCGGATCAGCATCACCGGGACGACCGAACAACTCAGGACTTTGTCAGCCACGCCGCCCAGGGCCCAGCGGCTGATTCCGCTCCGGCCGTGGGTGGCCATGGCGATGAGGTCGAACTTGTTCTTCCGGGCAAAATCGCAGACCTGGACCGCATCCTTTCCGTAGACCACGACGGCATGGGCCCGGACGCGTTTCTTCCGGAGGCGGGAGACGATCTTCTCCAGATAATCCCAGGCTTCCTGGAGGAGCCGCTCCCGTTCCTCCTTTTCTTCCTTGGGATCGATGCGGTAGCTGACCACGACGCGGATCAGATGGACTTCGGCCTGACAGTGCCGCACCATTTTTTCCACCCGGGGGAGAATCTTCTCGGCCAGCTTGGACCCATCCAGGGGAACAAGAATTTTTTTGAACATGATCCCTCCTCGATCCGAGTTTCTGGAGATGGAATAAACCAGGTATATAAAAATTATAACATCGCGAAAAATGAATGTCACCCATTCAAATGAGAAATAAGAACCTGTTGCTGGTTACTGGTTGCTGGTTCTTTATGTAAACCAGCAACGAGCAACCGGGTTTTGACTCCGAACTCCCTAAGGGCACGCAGCAGCGTGCCCCTACGAACTCCGAACTGATTCTTGGGATTGACTTGCCCCCGGGCTTGGGCAATAATGCAACTCCGGAAGGGAAAAGGTGGAAGGAGAGATGACCCGGATTTATCTGGTTCGCCATGGAACTACGGAATGGAACCGGGAGGAAATCTTTCGGGGGCGGGTGGATTGCGCCCTCAACGAGACCGGACGGGCGGAAGCAAGGGCAGTGGCCGCTTATTTTGAAGGGGTGCAGCTGGATGGAATCTACACCAGCCCCCTGGCCCGGGCGGCGGAGACCGCTGCGGCCATAGCTGCGGGCCGGGGAATTGGAGTAGCGCCCGACCCCGCTTTCATAGACTTGGACTTTGGAGAGTGGCAGGGACTTCCCTTGAAAGAAGTGAGGGAAAAGTATCCCAGTCTCTACCGGGCCTGGCGGGAGAGGCCGCAGGAGGTAACGATCCCGGGGGGAGAGAATCTGGATTCGGTTCGGGCTCGGGCCTGGGAAGGTCTTCTCCGGGTCGCCCGGGAAAACCCGGACCGAACCGTGGTGATCGTCTCTCATCGGGTGATCACCAAGGTTCTCATCTGCGCCGCCCTGGGACTGGACAACTCTCATTTCTGGCAGATCAAGCAGGACACCACGGCGATCAACTGCCTGGAATATGCACGGGGGAATTTCATCGTTTCCCTGCTGAATGATACCTGCCACTTGAAATCCATTCACCCCGGGGGTGGAAAGAAAGATTTCTGATGGAACCCTGGAAGCAGACGGCCGTCTCTCTGTGGAATAATCGATTGCGCTTCCAGTTGCGGGCGGCGTGGGATATCCTCTGGGAAGCCCGCGGGGCTTTCATCAAGGACGGCTGCATGAACCTGTCCGCCGCGCTGGCGTTTTACACCATCCTTTCGCTCATTCCTTTTCTGTTCCTGATCGTTTCGGCAGCCGGGTACTTTCTCGGTTCCTCCGATGACGCCCATCAGATGGTCATCGTTTTCATGGACCGGTTTTTCCCCCAGGCCAGCGCCCTGATCCTCAAAGAAGTCAAGGCCATCTCTCAACGGGCCGGAGTCCTAGGGTGGGTGGGGATTCTCAGCATGATCTGGACGGCCAGCGTCATCTTCTCCTCCCTGGAGTTTGCCATGGGAGTCGTCTTCCGGGTGGAGCAGAGGAGGAAATATTGGAAGTCCAGGTTACTGGCTCTTTCCATGATTCCGGGGTCTTCGGTGATTTTTCTTCTCTCCCTTTTCGTGACCGCCTTCACCGGGATCGGGAGGAGTTACGGGCTCAATATATTGGGGTGGGAGCTCGGGCGTTCCGCCTTCTTCGGGTTCCTGGTGGGCTACCTTTTCCCCTACCTGGTCCTGGCCTTGGCCTTCACCGTCGTCTACCGAATCATTCCCAATACCTCCATCTCCTTCCGCCATGCGATGGCGGGGGGGGCGAGCTGCGCCTTTCTCTTCGAGCTGGCCAAGCACTTCTTCACCTGGTATATAGGACGGTCATCCCAGTACAACGTGATCTACGGTTCCCTGGAGGCCATCGTCATTCTGGTCGTCTGGGTGTTTTATTCTTCGATCATCCTTTTGTTCTGCGCCGAGGTCGTCTCGGCTTACCGGCGAAGAGACATCACCCTGCTGGGAAAGGCTTTCCTTTAGGGAAAGATCGGGCGATGGGGTGGAAAACATGGAGGCTTGGGCATTGCGCCTCTCGCCCGGAGAAAAAATAAGGGTGCAGGGTGCAGGGCGCAGGGTGCAAGGGGCGGGGTGCAGGGTGCGAGGAGGGAGAAAAAGGACTGAGTTCCGAGGATTGGCCAAAAGAGCTAAAGATAAATAGGGAAGGACAACGGACTGCGGACAACTGACATTTCAATAGATGTTCATGAACGATGAACCATGAATGGTGACGATTAGCGGGTTAGCAGGCGACATGGAACCTGAAACCCGAAACTCGAAACTCGAAACTCATAATCCGGAATCCGGGCACCGGGCCCGTTCCCTTTTTTCCTTCTGTACCTACCACTCCATCGACGATGGCTTTGCCGATTCCATCTATCTTCTTCTCCCTTTTATCGCCGCCGAACTCCATCTTTCCTTCAGCGAGGTGGGCTTCCTCAAAGGGGTTTTTTCCGGAGCCATGAGCCTGCTCCAGCTTCCCATGAGCCTCCTGGGGGAGAGGGTTGGAGAGCTGACCGTGATTTCCCTTGGAACTTTCGGCTTGGCGGGGGGCTTTCTGCTCCTGAGTTCGGCCTCCACCTTCTTTTCGGTTCTTCTGACTCTCATTCTGGCCAAGGGAACCGGGGCCGGCCAGCACGGCCTGAGCTCGTCTGTGTTGTCCCGGGTTTTCGAAACCTCCGGACGCCGGGCAGCCATGGGAACGTATAATTTCTCGGGAGACGTGGGGAAAGTCGCCGTCCCCTTCCTCCTGGCTCTGCTCATCAACTGGATGGGCTGGAGGCAGGGGGTGTTCGCCCTCTCCCTCGGTGGAATCGCCGCCGGAGTGGTTCTCTGGTTTCTGGCCCGGAATGAGAGGGCCGAATTTTCCGCGCCGAAGGCCGAACCGAGGCAAAAGAGCAAGAGAATCGACTGGGGGATCCGCGACCGCAAGGCTTTCTTCGCTCTTCTGACAGTTGGAATCCTGGACATTGCCACCCGGACGTCTCTGCTCACCTTTCTGCCCTTCCTTCTGCTGCAGAAAGAAATCCCGGCGGCCCAGGTCGGCTTCGCCCTGACTCTTCTCTTTGCCGGCGGAGCCGCGGGAAAGTTTGCCTGCGGATTATTGGCCGAACGATTCGGGATTATCCCCATGGTGGTAGTAACCGAGGCTTTGACCACCGCCGGGATCTTATCGCTCTTCTGGGTATCCCCATACGGGATCTGGTTCCTTCTGCCTTTTGTAGGGGTCGTGTTGAATGGAACCTCCTCCGTGCTTTACGCTACGGTAGCCGAGATCATTTCTCCGGGGGGCCGCTCCCGGGGATACGGACTTTACTATGCCATTACCTTGGGGGCTGGAGCCGGGGCGCCGGTGATCTACGGCCTGGTGACCGATTTGCTGGGGCTAACCTTCAGCCTGGTGTCCATCGCCCTGATGGCCTCCATCACCATTCCCCTGAGCCGTTATCTCTCCAAGCCCGAACCCTGCCCTCCATCCCCAAACTGAGGGGGGAGGAGCTTGCTCCCCTTCACTTTTCGCCAAGTAGACGTAAGCCCGATTGAATTTCAGGCATTGCCCGGCCCGGAAGCAAGGGCGTTGCGTGCAAAAACCATGAGGCGCGCCTCGTTTCTTGGACCAGGCGGGCAATTTAAATGCGGAATGCCGATTGCGGAATGCGGATTGAAAAAGAAAACCAAAAAATCCGAAATCCGCAATCCGCAATCCGAAATAACTGGGCCGATGCTTTTTCCGCGCAACGCCCTTACTTCCGGGCCACAAGCTTGCTTTTTCCCAAGAAAGAGAATCGAAAAAGTGAAGGTGGGCAAGGCCGCCAGAACCCTTGTTTTTTTGTGAATTCAAGATACAATGGAATCATCGATGGGGGAGTGGGATTATCCTTTATCTATCTGCCCGTAGGCCATCCTCTGGAAAGTCCCGCAAATGTCCATCCTGAAGAACGGCGGCCGAATCGGAAGACGCCAGGGGAAGAGCTTTGCAGTGATTGGGCTGCATATTTTCAAAAAGGAAAACTGGTTATGGAATTAAAAGAGATCTACCGGATTGCCAAGGAAAGATTCAAAGGGGCCTGCCGGGTCTGCCCCGTCTGCAACGGGAGGGCCTGTGCGGGCGAGATGCCCGGAATCGGGGGGATTGGAACCGGTTCCTCCTTCATCGCCAATTACGAAAGCCTGGCCCGGATCAAGCTGAACATGCGCACCATCCATGAGGTCCGCGAGCCGGAGATCAGTTATAACTTTTTTGGCCGTTCCTTGAAAATGCCCATCCTCGTGGCCCCCCTGGCGGGAATGGTGATCAATATGGGAAATGCCATGGAAGAGCGGCCGTATCTCTCGGCCATGGTAGCCGGCGCCAAAGAGGCAGGTTCGATGGCCTGCACCTGCGATGGGCCCAATCCCTTGTTCTTCGACCTGGGAATGGAAATCTTGCGAGAGAATGGCGGATGGGGGGTGCCCACCCTCAAACCCCGGCCGGAAGAGACCTTCCTGCCCCTGGCCCGAAGGGCCGAGGAGTGCGGGGTCAATGCGATTGCCACGGACATCGATGCGGCGGGCATCATCCATTTGAAAAAGGCGGGACAGCCTGCAGGACCCTGGCCGGTTCAAGCCTGGGAAAAGGTCATCTCCCGGGTGAAGGTTCCAGTGATCCTCAAAGGCGTCATGACCGTGCAGGATGCCCGGCTGGCGGCAAAAGCCGGGGCCGCGGGAATCGTCGTTTCCAACCACGGGGGCAGAGTTCTCGATCACACCCCGGGGACGGCGGACGTGCTTCCCGCAATCGCCGCGGCGGTGAAGGGCAAAATCAAGATCTTCGTCGACGGGGGAATCCGCAGCGGGGCGGACGTGCTGAAAATGCTGGCCCTGGGGGCCGAGGCTGTCCTCGTGGGCCGGCCCATGGCGATTGCCGCGGTGGGAGGGGGAAAGGAAGGTGTGGCGCTCCTTCTCAACCAGTATGCGGACCAGCTGCGGACCGCCATGATCTATGGCGGGTGCGGGTCCTTGGCCGAGGTATCCCCTTCCGTCTTGTATTCTTCCGGGAAGGAGATCAACGCCCCGGGAAAGAAAAAGAAATCCCGTTGAAATTTTCATGAAATTGGGCCTTGTTCTTTCCCGGACCAGCATGATTAAGTCCGACTGGGATCTGACCCTCTTTTTTATGCGCCCGATCAGCGCCATTCTGGGCACCATAACCGTAATTATCTGGCTTTTCCCGTTCCTGGCCGCTTTCCTGGAAAAGGCCAAGAAGAACCAAACCTCTTAATGCAGCAAAAAAATGGCGCCAACCATTAATTTCTTGCATTTTTATAAGTATTTAAAATTATTACATTAAAATCTTTATTAATGCAGTAAATTTACTGCATTAATCAGTCTTCTATGGACCAAACCTCCCCCTGAGGGAAAAGCTACCTCCGTCTAACCGTCCGACATAATTTACAATTTTTTGGTTCCTCAAAAATCATCCTCCTTGGCATAGCCTTTGCTCTTACCTTGGATCAAAGACAAAATCGAAAAGGAGAATGAACCATGGACCCCAACGTTTTGTACAACCTTCCGGACTTCGCCAATTCGGCCATGCCCATGGGATGGCCCATCGCCATTTATTTCTTCCTGACCGGTTCCATGGCCGGGCTCTACATCACTTCGGTCATTGCCACCCTGATGAAGAAAGAGGAGTGGAAGCCCACGGCCAAGATGGGCGCGGCAGGGGCGTTGCTACTCCTCCTGTCCGCTCCCGTCCTTCTGATCGTGGACCTAAACCAGCCCTTCCGTTTCTGGCATCTCTTCGTGTACCTGAACCCCAGCTCTCCTCTGACCTGGGGCTCCATTTTCCTGGCCCTGGATGCCATCGTTTGTGTTGTGTATGCCTACTATGTCTTTCAGGATAACTCCAGGATGGCCCGGGCATGGGGTCTTGCCGGGCTTCCGGTGGCCATTGCCGGTCATGGATACGCGGGATTCTTCCTGGCTCTTTCCAAGGCCCGGGCTTTCTGGAACACGGCCCTGAACCCCGCCCTCTTCATGGTATCGGCCATGGTTTCCGGCCTGGCCGTACTCATTATCCTGAGCAATCTCTGGCTCCGCCGGTATTCCCCCACGATGAGCGAAGAGCAGGTGGAAAAACACAGGGGGGTGATCGGAACCCTGCTCCGCCTGTTCATCATCTTCATCGTGGCGGATCTTTTCCTCATCGGCAGCGACCTCACAGTGCTGGCCTCTTCCAATACGGAGTCCTACGCCATGCTGCAGCTCCTGACCACCGGTGAATACGCCATCTGGTTCCTGGGAATCGAGCTCATGCTGGGGGCGTTTCTCCCCCTGGGGCTGCTGGCTCATCCGAGGACGAGGATGATCCCGGCGGTGCAGTATGCCTCTGCGGCTCTGGTGATTATAGGGATTTTCGTGATGAGAGTGATTATTGTGATCGGCGGCCAGTCGGTACATTTAACCTAGGGCAATTGGGGAGCCCTTCAGCAAAAAGCTCCGGCCCCGGAAATCCGGGACCGGAGCTTTTTTGTTGCCCAGGAAATCAAATCACAAAAATCTGAAACTGTTTATCCGCAGATTTCGCAGAGAGCACAGAGACATGAATGTTAGGAATCAGAATCGTTTTACAACTCTCAAAGCGCAGATAAGCTTCCCCAGACGTTCGTATTCATCATTAATGTTTCATCCGTGTTAATCCGCGTTCATCCGCGTCCAAAAAAGTTCGGAGTTTGTAGGGGCGGGTTTGAAACCCGCCCCTACGGAGTTCGGAGTCAAAGGCGATGAAGCCCTTTTTTAACTTTAGGCACTTTCTTATCTGTGTTTAGCTGGCCCCCTTCCGCCGTCTACCGCATTTTGCTGCGCACCGACTTGATCTTGTCTCCCAGCACCACCTTTTTGTCCCTGCGGTCGTCCAACTGGATCGTAGTGTAGACTCTTTTCACTCCCTTTTTGAAAGGGAGTTCATGGAGCTTCCGGGCGAGGGCCAGAAGGTCTCCCGCCTTCCCCTCCACGATCGTTCCCATGTCGTGGAGCGTGTGGGGGAACTTGGTCTTCTTCAAATATTTGTGGATTTCCGCCACGTAGGGACTGATGGATTCCCCCTGGTAGATCCGGGGTGAAATCACGATCTGCATGAGAGCCATCTTCTTTCTCCTTTCTTTCAACGCGCTGTAGGATCTCCAACATTCCAATCCCTGGGAAGCTTGAGCTTATCCATTGGATATTGGAATTTAAAATTTATTTGGGATTTGGAATTTTATTTCTTCATCTTTGCCTTTTCCATCCTTTCTCCACAAACAGGGACACATACTCTTCCGGAATGAAAAGACGGTCTTCCATGTTGGATACGGTGTGGTATTTCTGGGGCTTGATCAGGACGTCGTCATCCTTCCCCAAGTCGATGACCCACCGGTCCGGGGGGCGTCTGCGGGCCAGGAACCGGACCTCAAAGGGGAGGAGTCTCAGGGGGTCGCTCCCGTCGAAGATCCCCAGCTTCTTCTGCCGCACGGTGCGGACCCACTGCCGGGCCTGACGCAGGGCCTCATCCTCTTCCGCCATCTGGTTGGCTTTCCCCGGCGGGATGACGGCTTGGACCGGTGAGCCTTGTTTGCGAAAAGGGTTGATGTTGGGCCAGATGAAGTAAGGAGTCACCTTGCCCTCGCGCAAAAGGCGCTCGTTATAGCTCAGGGGGCGCTCCTCCGGGGACAGGGGATCGGGTTGATAGCGATTGATGAAGCTGAGAAGCCTTCCGTAGCGGTCCATGATCTCCCCGGCGAAGACCAGAAAGAACTGGAAGTCTTCCTCCAATTGTTGGAGGGCGTCCAAGTCTTTCCCGACTTCTTCTTCCAGCAGGTCTTCCGCCGCCCCGGCATGGCGGTGATGGTTCAGGGCGGTTCCCTCGCCCACGCGGGCTTTCAGGTGCTGCCGGAGCCCCTGGCTCAAGGGAGGATCGAAAGGAGGAAATTCTTCGGCGAAGGGCTGGGCAAGGAATTTTTCCCAGCGGGGGTCGGACAGGCCGATGAAGGTCCGGTCCCCGGGGAGGGTAAAGCTGATTTCCGGGGCATCCACCCCCAGAAAACGGACCCCCAAATTCCCGATGGCCCGCACTACGATGGTGTCGCCATCATGCACTTGCTGGCGGACGCTTCCGGCCACCCCGCTCCGGTATCCCAGGCCGGCATGACCGATGGTGACTCCAGAGGGCAACTGCTCAATCGCTTTGGCCATGGATTCCTCCCCCCCCTTTAAATGCGGAATGCGGAATTCGGAATGCGGAATGAAAGATAAAACATTTTATTCCGCATTCTGCATTCCCCATTCGATAGCTTTTTTGATTCTTGTATTCTATTCCGCATTCGGCATTCCGCACTCCGCATTTAAAAGTGCTTGTTTCAATTGTTCCAGTGAAGTGTTTCCCCCGGAACAGACCAGGCCGACCTTGATCCCCTTCAGCTCCTCCCGCAGGCGGTAGGCGGCGGCCAAAGGCGCCGCTCCGGCAGCCTCCGCCAGAGTATGGGCCCGCTCCACCATCCAGGCCATGGCCCGAAGAATCTCCCGGTCGGGAAGAAGGATGAAGTCCTTCAGATACTCCCACAGGATCGCCTGGGGAAGAGAAAAAGCGGTTCCGGTGGCCAGCCCCTCGGCGAAGGTCCGGTTGGGGGCTTCCACCATTTTTTTCTGCTTCCAGGACTGGTAGGCCGCGGGAGAGGCTTCCGATTGAACCCCGATCACTCGAATTTGGGGGTTCACGGCCCGGGCCACAATACAGGCCCCGGCCGCCCCGCTCCCTCCTCCCACGGGGACGAAGATCACCTGCATGTCCGGCTGGTCCTCCAGCATCTCCAGGACTTCGGTGGCCACCCCGGCGATGAGCAGGGGTTCGTCTCCCGAATGAATGTAGCGGTATCCCCTTTCCTGAGCCAGGGCTTCGCAGTGAAGGCGGGCCCCGTCGAAAGCGGCCCCGTGAAAAATCACCTCCGCCCCCATCCCTTCCATGGCCGCCACTTTCCCCGGGTTGGCCTTCTCGGGTACCACGATCCGGGCCTGAACGCCGAATCTCCGGGCCGCAAAGGCCACCGACTGGCCGTGATTGCCGGTGGAGGCGGTAATCACCCCCCGCTTACGTTCTTCCGGGTTCAGCTGGGAGATCAGATTGATCCCGCCCCGCACCTTGAAAGCCCCCACGGGCTGGTAATTTTCATGTTTGATATAGACTTCGGTCCCCACCAGCTGGTTGACGGCCGGGTAACTGTGGAGAGGAGTTCGGGGGAGGTAAGGCCGGATCCGGCGTTGGGCCAGCAGCACATCTTTAAACTCGGGGATCTTCATGGGCAGCGCTCCTTGCTTTGCTTCTTTTCCATTGGGTCATCTCCCCATCCCCGCCCCATTTTGTTTGCTTATCTCAAACCATTTGGGATCGGCCAGAACAACGGAAGTTTCCACCTGGCGGTCCGGGATGGACCAATATTTTTTGAGCAGCCGATTTTTTTCCTCGGGAGATACCAGGCGGAACCCGTGCTTTTCATAAAACCGAATCGCCCAGACGATGGCGGCCCAGGTCCCAACCAGAAGAGGGCGGTCGGTTTGAGCTTTCAAGAGGGACAGCAGTTTCCCCCCAATACCCTGATTCCTCCGGGCGGTCCGGACGTAGGAGTGGCGGATGAGGGTTACATCCTGGACCGGTTGGAGTCCCATCACCCCCAGAAGCTGTCCCTTCTCCTGGTACCCCCAGAAAACAACCCCTTCATGGATTTCGTGCCGCAGTTCTTCCCGGGGCATGTAAGGATCTCTCCACCGGTCCGTAGGGATCACCCCTCGATACGCCCGGGCGGCATCGTTGATGATTTCGTAGATCACTTCGAATTCCCCCGGATCACAGGTGCGGATCATATTTATTTGGGTTCTTCCGTCAGCTTCACTTCTTTCGTCATCCTCTCCCCCGCGTCCCGGTCTTCGGCGACTTTTATCATCGGGTGGGCATTCCGGTGGACGATGAGCTCGAACACGTCCGGCCGGGCGTAATGGCCGGCCACATCCAGCATCCACTTGGGGCCCCGCATCTGCCGGGGGTCCACTTCGGCATACAGGATTTCCTCTTTCATCCGGACCGGCCCGGCGATGAATTCCCCGTCCGGGTTCACGATGGCGCTGTCTCCCTCATTGATCCACTCCCGGGACTCGGAATAGAATTTTTCTTTGTACTCGAACCGGGCGGGGATATCTCCCTGGCGCAGGGCGATGCAGCACCCGATGACGTAGACCCGTCCTTCTTTGGCGATATGCCGCAGGGTGGAAAGCCACGGTTCCCCGCGGTCCCAGGTGGCGGCGATGTAAATCTGGGTGCCCCAGGCGTACATCGTGTACCGGGCCAGGGGCATGTAATTCTCCCAGCAGATCAGCCCGCCGATCTTTCCCAGCGGAGTGTCATACACCTCCAGCGTGCTGCCGTCGCCCTGGGCCCACACCAGCCGCTCGCCCCCCGTGGGAACCAGCTTCCGATGTTTGCCCATCAGGGTACCTTCGGGACTGAAGTAGAGCAGGGTATTGTAGAGGCTTGCCCCGCTGGCCACGGTGTCCCTCTCGGTGACCCCCATGACCACATAGGCGCCGAACTTTCGGGCGGCCTGGGCCAGCGTCTCGGTCGCCGCGCCGGGAACATCGACGGCATTGGCCAGAAAATCAGCGTACAGCTGGTTAAGGATTCTTTCTCTCCCTGGGGGAACGGCCCATACCCAATCCGGGTAGGTCGGGATGAAAGATTCCGGAAATACGATGAGCCGGGCGCCCTGACTTGCGGCCTCGGCGATGAGCCGGCAGGCTTTTTCCACAGTCGCCTCCCGGTCCAGAAAAACGGGAGAAGCTTGAACAGCGGCGATTTTAAATGGGGCATCGGGGGTCGGCATCCAGGACTCCATAAAAAATGATTCCCTTTTTAATCATTATACCCCACGATCGTTCCAAGGTCTTCCAGGTATTTCTAAAAACCATTGGTGGCAGCTTGAGGGAAAGCTGCTTCCCCCTAGTGAATGCTATTGACATCCATTGTCCTACGGCGTAATATATAAACCAACGATAGCGACAGATAGAAAGAGAGGTTCAATCATGGCCGGTGTACAGAAAAGCCTACGATTGCCCCAGGAAACCTTGCGGGAGATTGAGCGAATGGCCCAGGACTCAGGGAAAGACTTTTCCGCTGTTACCAAGGATCTCCTGGAGGAGGCCATCAAAATGAGACGTTGCCCAGGGATTGTGTTTGCTGAGGGGGCGAGCGGCAGGACCGCCCGGGTTGCCGGGAGCGGCATCGAAGTCTGGGAGATTATCGCTACCTATCAGAGCTTGAAGAAAGACACCGGAAGACTCAAGAAATCCTACCACTGGCTATCGGCCGAACAGCTTCGGGCAGCCCTGGCCTTTTACTCCGCTTATCCCGAGGAAATTGACCGGCAAATCGAAAAGAATCAGCGCTGGAGTCAAGAAGAGATTCGGAAACGCTATCCCTTCATGAGCCCGCCCGCATGAAATTTTATCTCGATGAAGATCTCAGCCCGAAGGTTGCCGATATCCTAAGAAAAAATGGAGTAGACGCTCTAAGCGCCCATGAGATTGGAGCGGTTGAGGCGTCGGATTTGCAGCAGCTTGAGTTTGCGGGCAAAGAGAAGAGATGCTTGGTAACCCGGAATCGAGATGATTTTATTAAACTCACCCTCCAATTTTTCAACGACCGTAAACCCCATTACGGAATCCTTATCGTTCCTTATACCATTCCGGGCGATCAATTCTCCCGGATGGCCGTCCTATTGAAGACCTTCGCCTCCAATCATCCTTCAGGATTAACCCCCTATACCATAGCCTTTCTTCCAACAAAGTAATCCCTTCCAGGATCAGGTCTGACCAGGCAAATGTATTTATCGGCAACGACGAGCCCCTCGGTAGGTATTTTATGATTTTTTAGGCCTTCCAGGATTCGCTCAAAAATAAGTTCAGTTTGCACCTACGTCCCGGTTTCCCCGCCTAAGGGATTCCGGCTGCGGCGAGGGCAGGGAGGCGCTTGATTTTGCGGATTTTCTTTGCCGCGGGGGAATGAGCCGCATGGTAAAGATCCCAGGCCAGCTGAAGATTGAGCCAAAATTGCGCTTCCATCCCAAAGAGTTTTTCCAGGCGGAGGGCTGTATCCGGGGTAACCCCTCGCTTGCCGCGGACCAACTCGTTAATGCGTGGGTAAGAAACTCCGATTTTCTCAGCGAGGTCCGCCTGCGTCATGCCCAGCGGTTTCAGGAACTCTTCCAGAAGCATTTCTCCCGGATGCGTCGGAGGGCCATCGGTTGGAATGCGTACCATTTCTCTCTCCCTTTTAAAAAAAAACATTCGAAGGATTTCTAATGATAATCCGTGATTTCAACCCGCTCCGGGCCTTGTTCTGTCCAGATAAAACATATCCGGAATTGATCGTTGATCCTTATGCTGTATTGCCCCAGGCGATCCCCTTTGAGACTCTCTAATTTGTTTCCCGGGGGAATTCGTAAGGAACCGAGAGAAACGACAGCATTCAATTGATCCAGTTTTCTCCTGGCTATCTTCCAAAGACTTTCAGGGCAAGTTTGGCGCGCCTCTCTTGAATTCACTCGGTTGAAAATATCCTCTGTTCCGCGGTCATGAAAGGATCGGATCATCCCCTGCCTCGAAAGAAAATTACCCCCTGTTTAAATATAACGGATATCGTTATACGTGTCAAGATCCTCCTTCGACCCACAGGAATGAAGAAGCTGGGTTGAACGCTAACCCATCCTGTGCATAAAATGCACAGGTTCGCATATTCATCCCCGCACATTTGGGCAAACTTTTTGCAGTAAACTGGAGCCGGATAACCCCTGGCAAAAATCTTTCCGTAACTCTTCATAAGTGGGTCCAGGGCAGATTCGGATGAAGTTGCCCAGGTTGCCAAGATTGGCCACGCACTGCCTGGCCAATTTCAAGGACTTGGGAGCTAGGATGAACGTTCAATTTCCGAGGCGATGCGCCGGAAATGCCAGCGCTATTAGATTTTCCACGCAGCGCGTGGACTTTGCCCGTCCGCATTTTTTCTCTCTACTGATTGGCTACACAGTGTGTGATCGATCCTGCCTGCTGTTGATAAACCAGATGTTCCAAATTTCGAACGCCATGCGTCCGAAATTCTATCCTCTGATAATTCCACATCGGTTCAGGATTCGATACGATATGGACAAAGGGTCTTCTCTAATTTTAGGGTCTTCTTTTTAGCATTTAAGGCAAATGCGGACGGGTAGCTAATAAAATAGACTTGACGCTCCGCTTGCATTTTGGTTATTCGATTTGTTTTGGTGTATAGGGGTGGTCAAACCACACGCTTGATGGCTGCCAGCAGGATCGCAGTCCTCTGCGAGGCAAGAAAGCAATGTATGGGATGGGCCCCCCTGCCCGCCGTGTTTTTCCGATTGGCGACGCGTCCATGATACTGCAACAGTAAAGAACATCCCGAATCTGCCAAACAAGTTAAGCTTGTCAACCCCGTCCCGTTTTCTCCTTTCAGCTTCACCTTAAGGTTTTGATTCTTCAGGTATCTTGAGGGCTTAGGATTGTCGCTGATAAAAGGCGGCATTTCTTCCGATAAGAAAATATAGGACGTTCGTTTGAGAGGAGAAGGAGATTTATGAAACTGGGATACCCAAACAGCGGGCAAAAACGATCAATCAGGATCCTGTCCTGGTTCTTCTTTTTCCTGACCATCGCGGCTTATCACCATGCCCTCGCGCAACAACAGATCATCGAAGGTTTCGTCACCAAAGTCAGTGACGGCGACACCATCCAGGTCATAACAGATAACAAGACCAAGCTCAAGGTTCGCCTTTCCGGCATCGATTGTCCGGAGACGCCAAAGATCAACCAGAAGACCGGCAAAATCAATAAGCCCGGGCAGCCCTTCAGCCAGGAGGCTCACGACTTTACGACCGACCTGATCCTAGGAAAACGGGTCAAGATTATTGTATATGGAAAAGATAAATATCGCCGCGATTTAGGTTTTATTTTCAAGGATGATCTGAATATAAATCTCGAGCTTGTCAAAAAAGGATTGGCAGAGGTTTACCGCGGAAAAGGTGCGATAAAGGTCTACCGGATTGAACTAGAAAAAGCAGAAAAGGAGTCCAGGGATAACCATAGAGGAATATGGACTCTCGGGGATAATTATGAGAGCCCGGCGAAGTTTAGAAAGAGGATGAAGATTCGGGGTGGTTGAAATCGTTTGATTTCGAACAAGAAAAGGCATCCACTAAGAAACTTCTGACCGTCATCTCGAACCTGTTTAGTGATTACCTTCCGAGACGATCACCCTTCTGCTTGAATGGATAAGTTCCGGGCCATATCCCCAAAGTTGTGCATTCAAATACCCGTTGAGAAGAAAAGTCTTTCAAAATTATGGAAGTCCCGTGTTGGGCTCCAAAACTGCAAAAGTAAAGGGCGTCCCGCATCTTCCCGCATCTTCCATGGGGCATTGATTGGCCTGAGCGCAGGCCTTTTCGATGTTCTCCGCCCATTCCTCTCACGAAACTGCAAAAGGGAAGGGGTCCCACCTCCACAGTCAAGTTGTCTCAAGTT
>Ga0315295_10000436_pt1 | contig 36097 bp, 27 predicted proteins | sample YL17G14_0_MG_FD_204453 | JGI IMG/M metagenome (GOLD analysis project Ga0315295, IMG submission 204453) | Sediment microbial communities from Yellowstone Lake, YNP, Wyoming, USA - YL17G14_0 | ecosystem: Environmental > Aquatic > Freshwater > Lake > Sediment | place: USA: Wyoming | collected...
TCCTCTACAATTTTCTCTTTCCGTCTGTGGAAAAAAATATCAGCCCATCCCTGACCTTCCGTTGGACCAGCTCCTTGTTCTCCAAATAGATCAAATGGGCGATCGCTTCGGCGGTGGCAAACCACTTTTGCATGACCGGAAAATCTTTCCAGGATCTAGCATCAATATCCCAGGTCATTTTCGAGGCCGTCTGGTAAGCGGTTTGAGATTCCTTTTCCAGGATGGAAATCGCTTCGTTTGCCCGGACACGGTGGTGTTCGATCAGTTCCAGCACCCGTTTTCTAAAGTCGGTGATAAAACTCCGGTGGCCCGGAAGACATAACTCCACATCCAGCTCATAGACTCTTTTCAGGCTCTTGATATAAAGGTCGAGGGGATCGATATCATCGGACCAGGCCTGGATATTGGGGGTAATATCGCCGAGCACATGATCACCCGAGAAAAAGATCTTTTTATCCCGCTCGTAGAGACACATATGAGCGTAGGTATGTCCCGGTGTTGCCACAACCTCCAGGGTATAATCTCCGACTTTGAAGACATCTCCCTCCTTTATATATTGGTAGTCAACAACGGATTCCGGCCCATACTTAAAGCCAGGATGATTCACCATTGCGGACTGGAGTTCATCATCGGGGAAACCGCTTTTTGCCGCATAATCGCCCATAGGGGACCTTCGGGCATGAGCTGTAGTGCCCGCTTTCAATCTGGAGGCATCGTCCTCTCCCATATAGGCCCTCGAACCGTTCCGGAGCAAGCCGGCAACCATACCCTGATGATCGGCGTGCAAATGGGTGATAATAAAATCCGTTTTCCCCAGATCCACGCCCAATTCAGCCAGACCCGGTTCCAGGACCTCTTTGCATTCGGGCCGATTCATGCCTGTATCGATGACCAGATTCCGGTCATCGGAGGTGAGAATATAAGAGTTGATTTCTTTGAGGGGGTTCCCCGGTAAGGGGACGACAATTCGATACAACCGAGGCAAAATCTCTTCCATAATCAAGTATCTCCTTTAATAAACAAGCTGAATTTCAAGAATCAGATGCGGCAAAGCTCTTTTAGAACTCTTTGGAAAATGATGATCAAAGATTCCATGGTTGTGCAGCTTTCCGGTTCCGATTTCATGTTTGTTAAAAACTTCCTTTGGAATGGAAAGAGCATATAATAAGCCCAAAGAGCGGTCAAGAAAAATAGCCGCAGTCCGGGTCGGACCTGCCTGAATATTGGACATTGCATAAAAAGATATTGAAAAAAGGTTGTTTGGGGATCTTAGAACTGCATCGTTATGTTTGTTGACCTGGCTTGGCGCAGTTGAATATATTCGGGGCTTTGGCAGTGGGAGTGCAAGCAGATAATAATGGAAAGCAGGGAATCCCTCATTATCTGTCATTTGTCACCTTTGGTTCAGAGGTAGCTGGGAACCGGGAATCATGGGATCAGGAGGGAGAGATGGCTGACGAGATTAAATTGGAGATCTGGGCCGACTACATTTGACCCTATGCCTATGAAGCAGCAGTTTGGCTGCAACAGGTGAAGGAGGTATTGGGGGATCGGCTGCGTATCGAGTGGCATAGTTTCCCCCTGGATCAGGTAAACAGCACCCAGGGGCCCGAGTGGAAGCTTTGGGAACAGCCCGACGAATACAAGAGCAGGGGCCTGTGGGCCTTTCGGGGCGGGGAGGCGGCAAGACTGCAGGGAAAAGAGCTTTTCGAGCGTTTTCACATGGCACTGCTGCGGGCGCGCCATGTGTAAGTCTTTGGGGTCAGGCTTAGGTATTTAGGTATTGACCAGCCGCTCCTTTTTGGCGAAAATGCCACTATGGCGAGGAAAACAAGAGTTCATTTCCCGGGAGCACTTTATCATGTGATTGTGCGGGGGAACAAGGGGCAGAGAGTATTCCGGCGGGAGGCAGATTTCAAGCTTTATCTGAGACTGCTTGGAGAGTATAAAGAGGTTTTTGATTTCGTTATTTGCGCATATGCGCTCATGCCAACGCACGTCCACTTGCTGGTCGAAGCGAGGGGCAAGCCTCTTTCGGGCCTCATGCAGCGGCTTCAGTTTCGGTACACGCGGAATTACAACCTTCGATACCGGACCTGGGGGCATCTTTTCCAAGGACGATACAAAGCGATTCTCTGTGAAAAAGATTCATATCTGGTGGAACTTTCGGCTTACCTCCATCTGAACCCGGTTCGTGCTGGGCTGGTTCGGCATCCCAGGGAATACCGATGGACGAGTTATGGCTCGTATATGAACGGGGGAAAAATAGGGATTGTGGACGTGCAGCCCGTTCTGGGTCAATTTTCGGCGAACCAGGGGAGAGCGGTTCGGGCATATGAGCAGTATGTGCAGGACCATATGGGGGATGGGCACCGAGGAGAGTTCTACCAGGTGGAGGATCAGCGTTTTCTGGGGTCGGAAGGGTTCTCGGATAGGGTTCAGCGGGGAGCGAGAGAAAAGGTTGAGCATATTTATGACCTTTCCCTTGGTGATCTAGTGGGTGGGGTTGAAATGCGTTTTGGGATGCCTGCTAGCGTGATCAGGGGCATGAGCCGGAATCGGAAAGGAGCTTCGGGACGCAGTATTGTGGGATACCTGGGCCGAAAGCTTGCGGGCTACCCTTTGAGTAGGATGGCCGATTATTTTCGGCGTGATTCTGTTTCGTTGTGCCAGGGGATCGCGAAGTTGGAAAAGCGCATGAGGGAGGAAGATGGGTTCAGAGAGAAGCTCATGGGTTTGGAAAAGAATCTGGTCGAGGGGCGCAAAATAAAAATAAAGAAATAACGAAGTCTGACCCCATTTTCATGGTTGCTGGTTAACGAAGAACGGGTAACGAGTAGAACGATTCCCAAATAACGATAGAAAAGAATGGTCATTGCGAGGAGCGAAGCGACGAAGCAATCTGGCCGTGATTTCTTATGATAATTGGATTGCTTCGCTTCGCTCGCAATGACAGCTTTGTTGACACGGTAATTAGGAAACGCTGTACTGGTGTCCTGACTTAAAAGTTCCTTGAATAATTCGTTGGATCCTTTCATTTAATTTCACTGTATTTTTGCCGATAATATTGAGTCCCAGAACGACTTTGGTCCAATAAAAAGGATGGAAATCTATAGCGACTTATTACACGATTTTTTGATTCAGGACACTAGCAACCAGCAACCAAAAAGCTTGACAACTCCCCCGGCCCTCTCCTACTCTTACCTTAGGCTTGGAAAACGCCCCCTTTGAGCGGAGCATTTCGTGGTCAACCCCTTAAAAATCCGTCGTCATCTATCCATTAGAATCCTTGCTTGGATCTTAGGGATTCCCTTTTTTTCTCTCCTTTTAATATCCTTTCCGGCTTTGCCCCAAACCGATCTGACCGACCTGATCAAAAAAGCCGAACCCTCCATCGTGGTGATTCTTACCTATGACCAGAAGGGAAAGCGCCTAGGGCAGGGGACGGGCTTCTTCATCGCCAAGAACGGCGATGTGATTTCGAACCATCACGTTCTCCAGGGAGCTAGCCGGTCCAGAGTCAAGCTCTCAAGCGGGGAAGAATATACGGTCACGAGGTTGGCGGCGGAAGATCCCGAAGGGGATCTGGTAAGGATTGCCGTGGACATTCCCGAAGAAAAAGTCACCCCTCTATCCATCAGTCCTGCGACTCCCCGGGTCGGGGAGAAAGTGGTGGTCATCGGGACCCCGTTGGGCCTGGATCAGACCGTTTCCGACGGAATCGTTTCAGCAATCCGGGAAATTCCCGGGTTCGGGAAGATCTTGCAGATGACCGCCCCCATATCCCCCGGGTCCAGCGGAAGCCCGGTGCTCAACATGAAGGGCGACGTCGTGGGAATAGCCACTTTTCTCCTGGTCGCCGGGCAGAACCTCAATTTTGCGGTTCCGGCGGAAAGAATCTCCAAAATGACTGCCAGCTCCGGCAGAAGCCTGCCGGAGAGAGAGGAAAGAAGAAAGAAAGCGGCAGCCGAGGAGGCGACCGAGCTCTATGCCGCCGGCCTGCGTTACATGTGGGCGGGAAAATACGAAATGGCCCTCCCCTACTTCATTGAAACGGTCAAAAGAGACCCCAAACACGGCCGAGCCTTTTTCCAGTTGGGGTACTGCCTGAGCCGGCTGGGGAAAAACCGGGAGGCTCTCGGCCCCTACCTGAAGGCCCAGGAGCTTCGCCCGAAAGATCCCACGGTTCATAGCAATCTGTGTGGAGTCCTGGGACAGTTGGACCTTTACGGGGAAGCCGGGGAAGCCTGCAAACAAGCCCTGCAGCTGTCCCCCGACCTGGCTGAGGCCCACAACAACCTTGCCTGGGTTTACCAACAGCAGGCCCGGTATTCGGAGGCGATCGAATCCAGCAAACAGGCCATCCGCCTCCAGCCTGACTTTGCCGAGGCCCATTACAATTTGGGAAACGGGTATGCGGCCTTGAAAAAATATGACCAGGCAGCGGACGCCTACAAACAGGCCATCCGTCTGGAGTTCGATTATGCCGAAGCCCATCTGAACCTGGGAGCCGCCTATAATCAAATGGGCCGTTATGAAGAGGCCATCGATTCCTACAAACGGGCCCTTCGGATGAAGCCTCTCATGCCCGAGGCCCATTTGAACCTGGGGATGACGTATTTGAAATTGGGAGACAAGGGCTCGGCCATCGAGGAGTACAAGATCCTGAAGGATCTGGAAAAAGAGATGGCCAATCGGCTGTTCGATTTGATATATGAATGAACGGGTTGCTGGTTGCAAGTCACTGGTTACGCGTTGCTGGTTACTGGTTGCTCGTTCATCGTCGAAATTGCAGTTAACCAGGAACCAGCAACAAGTTAAGGGAGAAAAGAGATGAAACCTCTCATCCTGGCCATTCTTGTCTTATTCTTTTTCCCCGGGAGTGCGATTCCGGCCAACGGTCCGGTCAGCGAGGCGACCGAGGCCTGTCTTGGTTGTCACGCCCTTTCCACCCCGGGAATCGTGGCCGACTGGAAGAACAGCCGACATTCCAGGGTCACGCCGAAAGAAGCCCTCGCCAAGCCCCAGCTGGAACGGAGAGTTTCGGCGGAGAAGATCGACGAAACCCAGGCCAAAACCGTGGTGGGCTGCGCCGAATGCCACACCCTGAACGCCGGCAAACGCCCGGATTCCTTCGAGCACGGCGGATACAACGTCCACGTGGTAGTCAGCCCCCAGGACTGCGCCGTCTGCCACCCAACCGAGAAACAGCAGTACGACCAGAACCTCATGTCCCGGGCCCACGGGAACCTGGTCAAGAACCCGGTTTACCAGAATCTGGCTGATTCTTTGAACAGCATCCAGAAGTTCGACAAGATGCGGACCAGCTTGCAGCCTCCCGATGAGCAAACCAACGCGGACTCCTGTCTTTTCTGCCACGGCACGGAGGTAAAAGTGAAGGGCTTCCGCAACCGGGAGACGAGCCAGGGTGAGATGAAGTTCCCCATCCTTTCCAACTGGCCCAACCAAGGGGTGGGGCGCATCAATCCCGACGGCACCCTGGGAGCCTGCACGCCCTGCCACACCCGCCACGGGTTTTCCATCGAAATGGCCCGCAAGCCCTACACCTGCTCTACCTGCCACAAGGGACCCGACGTGCCGGCCTACAAGGTTTACGAAGTGAGCAAGCACGGGAACCTTTTCTCTTCCCACCAGAAAAGCTGGGACTTCAACAAGGTCCCCTGGACCGTGGGCAAGGATTACACGGCCCCCACCTGCGCCGCATGTCATGTCAGCCTGGTGGTCAATGAAGGCGGGGACGTGATCGCCGAGAGGAGCCACAAGATGAGCGACCGCCTCCCCTGGAGACTCATGGGACTCATCTATGCCCATCCCTATCCCAAGTCCCCCGACACGACTATCATCAAGAACAAGGCCGGCCTTCCCCTGCCGACCGAACTCACGGGAGAGCCGGCGGCCCAGTATCTGATCGACTCCAAGGAAATGGAGAAGAGGTTGAAGACCTTTCAGAACATCTGCCTGACCTGCCACAGCTCGGAATGGACCGAGAACCACTTCCAGCGGCTGGAGAACACGATTCGAACGACGAATGAGATGACCCTCACGGCGACGAAGATCGTTTTAACGGCCTGGGAAAAAGGGGTGGCCAAAGGCCTCGCCCAGAAGGACAGCCCCTTCAACGAGTACATCGAGAAGAAGTGGGTCGAGCAGTGGCTCTTCTACGCCAACTCCACCCGCTTCGCCTCGGCCATGGCGGGAGCGGACTACGGGGTTTTTGCCGAGGGACGGTGGTACATGTCGCGGAACATCCAGGAGATGCTGGATCATCTGCATCTTCTTTTAAGGCAAAAAAAATAAGGGCGGCCGGCCGGTCGCCCCTACAGAGAGGAAACCAGATATAACTTTTGCCAAACAACCTGAGACCTGGAACCTGCAACCTGGAACTTTTTTTACAATTCCGGCGCCCCGGAAGGAATCACACAGACAAAAATAAAGGGGCTATCGCCGGTATTCTTCAGCTGGTGCTCTTCGTTCCCCGGGATGAAAACCACGCTCCCGGTGGAAAGGGGATCCCACTTCCCTTCCCGCAGAATCGCCCCTTTCCCGGAATGAACAAAAACTTCATGTTCCCATTGGTGGGCGTGCTTGCCAGTGATCCCTTCCTTGGCGATTTCGAAAACCCGCATGCAGAACTTCCCGGCCCCGTCGGCCTGACCGATCACCACCCGCCCCGTCGAACCTTTGGCCTGTTCCCCGGGGTACTTCTTCTCTTCTGCCTCTGAATAATGCATGATCTTCATGCCCACCTCGCGTCTTGGAGTTTTCTGTCTTCCTGTGGGGTTCATGATATGGAAATATCCTCGCCAAGTCAACGGTCCGTTTCCGATTCCAAGGTGGTCAATGAGGCCCATCCTGCTCTTTGACGTCAAGTCTTTCACCCCACAGGAGTTAAGGTACCCTTTCTCCTCCTCGAAGCCTCGGATGGAGTGGGAGTACGGGTGCGGACGCACCGGAAGGGCGTGAGTTTCACGGACCTTATCCCTCTGCGCGATTACCCGGAAAGACCTCTTGCAGCGTAATAGCCGCAGAGTCCATGAACACCGCCCCCGGGAGGAGTAGATGACGAACAGATATAGATATTTTTCACCGATGTCCTGTAGGGAAAAACAGAAAAAACAGGCCGGGTATAGAGCTGAAAAAGATCCTGCAAGCCGCCGTTGATATCCCCTCCCACATAATTGGGGTTGTAAAGCTCCATGGCCACCGGGGACATGCTGCTTTTTGCCAGTATGATCTCCCGGAATCCGGGCGCGTATTGCTCTATCTTGTTTTCGATGAGTTTCGTTACATCCGCTGCAGACCCATGCGGGACATGGCAGTAAGCCCAGGCTGTGTGCTTCCCTTCGGGGGCACGGGATGGATCGAAGAGAGTCTGCTGGGCGAGAACGACATACGGAGAGGAAAATATCTTACCCATGTTTGCATGGCGGATCGAAGCGCCAATCTCCTCAAAGGAGTTGCCAAGATGAACGGTGCCCGCCTTTCTGCAAATCTCGGCCTTCCACGGAATGGGTCGATTCAGGGCCCAATCCACTTTAAATACACCCGGGCCGTAGCGGAACCTGCCAAGCCTTCTGCGGTAATTTCCGGATAGTCCAAGACCCGTAATGTTTAAAAGCTGGCGTGGCGTTACGTCGAAGAAATAATAATGAGCCTTTGGCAAATCATCTAAAGAGAATATGGTTTTGCCAGTTACGATCTCTCCCCCATTGTCCCTGAAGTGATCCGCCAGCGCATCAGCCAGGTTCTGGGAGCCGCCCTTTATGATCGGCCATCCCACCGCATGGGCCAGTGTGGCCAGTACGATGGCGAAGGCTGCCGTTCCGGCATTTTCGAGAGGGATCATGGCGTGGGCCGCCAAACCGCAGAAAAAGGCGCGAGTCCGGGCACTCCGGAATTTTTTTTCTACAAGATTTTTGACAGAATGAAGGGCCCTCATGGCAAAAAGACCCATCAAAAAAGGATTCCTGGGGAAATGGAGAGGTGTCAGGATATCAGAGAAGAGCCTCTCATGATTATCTACAAAGGGCTTTAAAAGGTCTTTATAGGCCTTGCCATCGGAACCCAGGGCATCGCCTGTTACCTCCAGAGAACGGTGGAGGAAAAAGGCCGTTCCGTCCTCGAAGGGGTGGGCAAGGGGTATTTCCGGCTGTATCCAGCATAGGCCGTATCTATGAAGCTCAAGCTGCCGAAAGAAGGGGGAAAAGACGGCCAGAGGGTGGACAGCGGAACAGGTATCGTGAATGAAATTAGGGAGCGTCAGCTCTGCGGAACGGACACCGCCACCTATGGTTTCCCTGGCCTCTAGCAAAAGGACGGATTTAAATTTGCGCCTCAGCGTGATGGCCGCAGCGAGTCCGTTAGGCCCCGCCCCCACAACGACGGCATCGTAATCGCCTCGATTCAGAATCAATAGTTTGAGACCTTTCTGCGGTATTGGATCAGGATTTCAGCAACTTTTTTAACACATAAACCGGCATATATAGGGAAGAGCGGACAGCCGCACTGTACCAGAGATTTTTAAGTTCGCTCCATTGGATGCGCGGGTCAACGAGGATGTCCTGCTGTTCCAGCTCCCCCTGAATACCGAGACGACTTGCAAGATTACCGAGAGTTTGATGCCAAAATTGGTCCTCCTGCTTCGCCGCACCGAATCGAAAGCCCAACTCCATTAGCGGGTCGCTGGTCCTAAAAATGGGATGTACCTGTATGGTCGTGGCTGAGTTCTCCCGAAAGCTGCGGAAGGTGATCCAGCCCGAAATGACGTGGCCCTGGACGGTAATGAAGCTGAAGGAGGTATCATCGGCGTAAATGACCATCAATCCCGTCGCCAGCACGAGACCTCCGGGAAGTCTCAGGTTGAGGACCGCCACCGTGCCGGGGGTGATGGCGGCCTCGCCGGAGCAGAAAAGGCGGTTTCCTGTCGGCCAGAAATTGGGGAATTCGGACCGCCATATGGATATGACCTGCTGCGGCTCAAGCTTTGTGTCTTTTAGAAGCAGGCGGTATTTTTTATCCCAAAGCTGGCCGAAACCCTTCACCGGGCTCGTCGTCTGCCTGCCGTTAACATTTATGTTCATCGTTTCCGCGGGGATTTCTTTTATCAGCAGACGCTCCACGGACCTTGCCCAGCCGGGAACAAGAGGACGCTGGTGTTTAAAGGGGGTGCCGGCAGAAAAGGCCTTTTTCCACGGGGAACTCGAATAGCCTAAGGCTTCCTTTTCGTTGTCGAAGAGCACAATCGCCTCGTCGAGTCGGGTGAGATGAAAGACGTCTCGGAAAGGGTCTGTAAGCCCGCAGGCCGCCACACCGAGATTTTTCTGGGCTGCCCGGGAGGTGTGAATGACCAGCAGGCCTGCCCCTTCCGTGTCCATGTGCAGAAGTTCGGATAAATTCAAAAGGATGTTTTTCGAATTCCTAATGCCGTCCCCAAATGCCTGAGAAAGATCCGTTTCGCAGGCGGCGTTGAGGGTCCCCCGGATATCCACAATTAGGATGTTTTGGTTGGAAATCCTTGATTCAATGACGCCGGCCTTTCCACCCCCTTGCCCGGCTTTCATTTGGATCTCTGCTGGAGACTTTGCCTGGGTTTCAATAACCCCTTGGAGGCATGCCGTTCGGTCATGAGAAGCGCCCGGGTGAGTCTCTGCTAACCGCTCCCGCGCAACATTCAATCGATTTGTATATCCGGGGAGCAGTTGCAGGGCGGTCCTGACAAAGAAGTTGCTTCCCATTCTGTCGAGATAAGACAACTGACTCGCCCGCCCCACAAGCGCCTGAGCATAAGTCGGGTAGGCGTGTGTCATAGAATTGAGCTTGTACAGGGGCTTATGCAAGGCTTTGATCACCAGAACTTCATGAATGACTTCCGGCGCGGCTTCGCCCAGGATGTGTGCGCCGACAATTCTGCCGCGGCCATCGCACAGGAACTTGGCCACACCCACCTCATTCCCATCGATCAGGGCCCGGCGCATGGTTGCATAATCGAAGCGATACACCTTGAGCTTATGCCGGAATTTCTCCCGCGCCTGCTCTTCCGTGAGGCCGATGTAGGCCAGGGGCGGGTCGGTGAATATCACATACACGTTGTTCTCGTTATCGATACTTCGCTGGACCGGCAAGACCGCATTCGTAGCCGCAAGGATTGCCTGGGCCTCGGCTGTGGAGGCAAGCTGATAGGGCCACGATGTCGCCACAGGCATAGATGTGCGGAACAGAGGTCCGGAGCTTGTTGTCCGTAATGATTCCTCGGGAATTATATTGTACCCCCGCTTTCTCCAGAGATAGGCCGTTCAGATCGGGCTTTCTTCCCGTTGCGATGAGCAACCGTTCGGCGTGGATCTCCTCGCCCGCCCCCGCTCCTCGCTCGACCCTGAGCACGACTTTGCCCGCACGGTTCTCCAGGTTCACAGGCTTCGTTCCGGTATGGAAACGGATTCCTTCCGCTTGAAGGGCCTGGAGCAAGTAGTCAACTAATTCGCGGTCCACCCCTGGTAGGAGGCGTGTTGCCGTCCCGACAACCGTTGTCTCTACTCCCAGCCGCCCGAATGCGGAGGCATACTCAAGACCATCCACACCACCGCCCAGAATGATGAGCGACTTGGGCAGGTCATCAAGTCGGTAGAGGGTCTCGTTCGTCAGAAAGTCGATGGTTCCAAGTCCATTAATGTCTGGAATGAGGGGGGTCGTGCCGGCGGCTATGATGAATTTATCCGCGGAGAGGGTTTGCCCATTCGCCTTTATGTGATGCGGGTCGACAAACGCCGCAGAGGCCGATATCACATGGATACCGATTCTCTCGAACGTTTCCGGGAGATCCTTTTCATAGGCCTTCTGAACGATGCTCCGGATGTGTTCCATGACTCTTCGGCTATCCAGACCTCCTGCGGGTGCGGCCCGAAGGCCTAAACGATCGAGACGTGCCATATCCCGGCTCAAGTGGCTGAGCCGAATGAGTGCTTTGCTTGGAATACAAGTTGAGTTGGTGCAATTTCCGCCGACCTTTGATTTCTCGACGACAGCTACATGCTTCCCCAAGCCATGGGCCGTCATGGCGGAGACCATCCCGGCAATGCCGGCGCCGATGACAATCAGATCATAGTCATAAGCCTTCTTCATAATACATCTCTACCTTCCCCAATTGTCTACCCAGCAAACTTGCTTCATGGTCGCGCTCTTCAAGATGCAGACCCTTTCCCGGTTGGAGATACTTTTCCAGAGGTGCCAACTTCTCAGGTGACCGAGCCCATATTGACGGGAAAGTGCAGAACAGAGATCGGGCCATTTTCCAGACTCTTCAGAATCTTCTGTCCTCGGGGAAAGCGGTTCGCCCTGAAGATCTGCCCTAAATCTGAGAAACCTAAGGGAGCGACGTCTCCCCGATGATGACAATTCCCAAGAAGCCGTCTACAGTCACCCGGGTTCCGTTCGAAATCAAAGAGGTGGCATCCGGAATACCGGTTACGCATGGGATGCCGTATTCCCGGGCGATGATGGCGCCGTGAATGAGCATACCGCCTCGACGCTCGACGATGCCCGCGGCCAGGGGGACCACGAAGGTCATGTTCGGTTCGATGGCGTCGCAAACCAAAATTTCTCCGGGTTTGAAGGCAAAGAGATCCTCTGGTCGCAGGATGACCCGGGCTTTTCCCACGGCGATTCCAGGGCCGGCCGGTTGCCCGACCAGCTGCCTGCCGCGGACCCCTTCTTTCTCTTTCTCCGGTTTCATTCTCGAGGAGACGGGTTTTTTAAAGACGAACCGTGCGTCGCGCAGCGCCCGGGCTACATCCTGTCCTTCGGCCTGGGCGGGGCAAAACCGCTCTTTCCGCCTGAGACGTTTCTTTCCCTCCTCCACCGCCGCGACAATTTGGGCCTGGATCTTTCCCATGTAAATGTTGTCGTCGTCCCTCAGCCGATAACTGGCCCGGCCCAGGTCGAGCAATTCAGACGCAAATATCTTCTCCTCCCCGTCGAAGCGGGACAGGAATTTCTTCTCCAGGGCCTTTCGATCTTTCTCCACTGAACCTCGACGGATAGGCTCCCGAGAAGCCATGTTCAGCAGGAGAGCGAAAAGGGCTTTGGGGTCCCGGTCGAAACGGGTCTTGCTCCAGGTCTGATCCCCGAATTTGGCCAGGAATGATTCCAGGGCCTTGCCGAACTCAGGGGTCATCGCCTTCCTATGCCCGCGTCTCAAGCTCTCCGCTAAACGGGGATTCCGGCGAACCCGCCTGACCAGATTTTCGAGCATTCGGTTCCTCTGAAGGCTGATCATTTCGGCGCCGCGCAGAAGATCCATGAACTCGAAGGGATCTTCTGGCTTCAAGACGTCGTTGAATACCTGCCCGAACAGGCGCATGCCGTGGGCAAAAGGGATACAGTATTCCTTGTATCGGTCATCCCATTTCTTGCCGATCTGCAGCCGCCTCTCGATCTCTCCGGCCAGCTCGCGGTCGGAAAAAGGGGCCAGGTCGATTTGAGCCATTCGCCCGGCTTCTTCAAGCATCTGGGGGATGATCTCCTTTTCGATGTTCAAACGGAGGCTTTTCAGGTTTTCGAAGCTGCGGTGCAGGCTCAAATACCAGCTACGATTATCTTCCCCGTCGGAAACGCCCGCGGTGATGGGCCTTGATTGAAGGGTGAATAGGAGGTCTCCCCGGTAGGTCCATTCCACGTCCTGGGGGCTTCCGAAGAGGGTCTCCGCCTTCCGGCTTAGTCCGAACACTTCCCCCACTTCGCTCGACCCTAAGGGGGGAGTGCTTTGCTTCTCCAGGGGGAGGGGTTCCAGACGAACACCGCCAGCCAGATAGACCAGCGTCTTTTCCCTGTGGGCAGGATGGTGGGAGATGATGTCTCCGGTTTCCCTCTTCAGGAACCACCGGTCCGGTTCCACGGTGCCGTCCACCAGGGCCTGATTCAACCCGTAGACCGCTTCGATCACCGCCTGATTGGAGTCCAGAGGATTCCTCCCGAAGGCGACCCCCGACCGTTCCCCGGAGATCATCTCCTGGACCAGGACTGCCATGGTGCTCTTTTCCACATCCAGGCCCAATTCCTTCCGGTAAAGAAGGGCTCGGTCGGACCACAGAGATGCCCAGACCAGGCGGATATGCTCCAGGATGGCTTCGGTTCCGAGGATGTGAATATAGGATTCATGCAAACCGGCAAAGGAGGTTTTGGCGGAGTCCTCCCCCGGAGCGGAAGACCGGACAGCCACGGCTTTCCTGGAAAACATGGCTTCCAGGGGGGGAATCAATTTCTCTCGGAGGGATTCCGGGATGGCTATTTGCAGAAAAGCGTTGCGGATCCGCAGGGAAGTGTCCCAGATCTCCTCCCAGCGCATGTCCTCGAAGGCCTTCCGGTCGAGTTCCATGAGGATCTTTTCCCGGATTCCGGTGCTGGTTACGAATTCCAGGTAAGCTTCCGGAGGAATGCAGAGAGCCGGGGGGACCTGAAGGCCGCCCCGGGCCATGACCGCCAGGGCGAATCCCTTTCCACCCACGCGGGGATGATCTTCGGATTTGATTTCCGGCAGGGAGAGGGTGTAAGGGGTCATGGTCTAACTTTCAGCTCGAAGACATTTTGAAAACGCCAGACCACATAATAGACTTCCACCCGGATTCGCACCAGGGCGCACGTTGGGGAAGAAACGAATTCCCTGAGGTGGGGGTGCTTGGCCAGGTATATTTTGACGAATTTCTTTCTCTCCTTCCCTTTTGTCTCTTTGGCCTGGCCCAGGGCCGTGGCCGCCACCGCCTTCCGAAAGTCGGCCACCCGGTTGGATCGATTGTCCAACACCATGGAAACCCGGGAGTCTGCTTTGAGATTAGCAAACTTGCGGGTTACCCGGGTGGTGGCAAAGATAAGATTTTTGAAGTCCCGGGTGCCGGCAAAAGCCACCAGGCTTCCGTAGGGCTGGCCTGCCTGGTGGGTTCCCAGAACGGCCAGTTTTTGGGAGGAAAATAGGTCTTGGAGAATTCTTTCGATTTGCTCTTTTTCCTTCAAGGGAACCTCCTTGAATGGGTATGCCGATTAAGTGAGTGCCTGTTTCCCAAGAGGTTTTGATTAGAGGGAAAGTACCATTTTATGATTCAGTCTAAATGAACCCCTCGATTTGTCAATGGGGAATCGTGGATGGGCCAAAATACAAGATCTTCTTCTTTAAAATGGGGAGTTTACCGTATTTGGCAAAGAATAAGTCCGTCTTATGGTGAATAAGGGAAACCTAAGAAGCGGGGGAGGGGATGAAAAACTTTCTATTCGGACTGTTTACCATCATCCTTTTGTCCATGTTGGTGTTGACTTTCCAGGCGAATTTGGAACGGAGCGTATTTCAGGCCGGGCGCGGGTTATGGCCGGATGCCTGGTTTCTGGCCACGCTTCTCGATGCCTATTTCGAATTCGTAATTTTTTACGTCTGGGTGCCGTACAAGGAGAAGACCTACGCTTCCCGAATTCTGTGGTTTGCTTTGATCCTGGGCCTGGGGAATATGGCCGTTGCCCTCTATGGCCTTCTCCAGTTGAGAAAATTGCAGCCCGGTGAGCGCCGGGGAAAATTATTGTTTCGAGAGGCAACCTGACCGGGTCTACCGGGATCGAGAGATGGTAAAAACCCACCGGGGGCATGGGAGGGATGATTTCATGGAGAGAATGGGGTTCGAATGGCTTCTTGGCTCAGTTTTGGTCGTCTTCCTAATCAGCGGATGCGGCGGGACGCGCCCGTCCAACCTCGGGGTGAAAGACAACCGGCTTTCTCCCTGTCCCTCATCTCCCAACTGCGTTTCCAGCCAGAGCGATGACGAGAAGCACAAAATCGATCCGATTCGATTCACTTCCACTCCCGCGGAGGCTATGGACAGGCTAAAAAAGGTTGTCCGGGCGATGGAAAGGACTACCTTGGTGCTCGAAAACCCCGATTACCTGCACGTGGAGTTTCGCACCTCTCTGGGATTTGTGGACGATGTGGAGTTTTATGTGGATGGAAGTCAGAAGGTCATTCATCTGCGCTCCGCTTCGCGGGTGGGCTACTGGGACCTGGGGGTCAACCGAAAGAGGATGGAATCCATCCGGACGGAGTTCGAAAGGAAATAAGGAGGATTGCATGGGTGCGGGGCCATTTTCCCTCTGGCTTTCCGGTGGCTCCAAATCGCCGCGGTTGATGAAACGTATTGCCTCTTAACGAGCGGAGGGGACGCTCCAGGAATGAATGCGGCGATCCGCGCCGTCGTCAGGACAGGAATTGACAAGGGCTGGGAGATCTTTGGCATCCGCCGTGGGTATGCCGGCCTTATCCGCGGCCCCCTGGAACCGATGGGGGCCCGAGATGGGAGTAATATTCTTTAGCAGGGTGGAACGGTCTTGGGGAGCGCCCGTTCTGCTTCCGATCGGCTTCTGGCCACCCGCTTAGGAGCAGCAGCCACGGATTACCTGCAAGAGGCGAGTATGGCGTCCTGGTAGGTCTATTCAATGGCGAGATCGCCACCACTCCACTGGAGGTCGTCGCCGCCTCCAAGAAGCTCCTCGATCTACGCCTATTGAACCTGGCAAAGGTGCTGCCCAGAAAACCTTACCGCAAGTCAATTGAAAAGGGGGAGAGCGAGTATCAAATGCCTCTCTTTGAATAAATCAATTCAGACAGCTTCTTCAGGTCCGGGCTTCTCTTGTACAAGGGATCCTTGCTCTCCCGATAGACGCTCAGTTTTTCTTCGAAGGTGGGTCTGGGATTGAGATAGAAGGTGCCAAGGGGGAGCTTTTCCACCTCCGATGCCTTTCTAAGGGCTTCGATCCGGTCGTGAGGATCATGGGAAGTGTCGAGATAATACGTCTTTGCCTTGAACCACTGATTGGTGTTCAGTTTGTTATAGGTCACGCAGGGCTGAAGGATGTCAACCAAGGCGTACCCTTTATGGGAAATGGCCTTCTTGATGATGTCCTTCGTTTGAGCGACATCGCCTGCGAAGGCCCTGGCGACAAAGGAGGCTCCCAGACTGATCGCGATCGCGAGAGGATTAAAGGCCTCGTGGAAAACGCCCTCCCTTTGAACCAGCGTCTTGAATCCCTGCAGGCTTGTGGGCGATGCTTGCCCTTTCGTCAATCCGTAAACCATGTTGTTGTGGACGATGTTAGTGATATCAGGGTTCCTGCGGATGGCATGGATGAAGTGGTTTCCCCCCTCGCCGTACATGCAACCATCTCCGCTTTCATCGATGACGGTCAATTCAGGATTTGCAGCTTTAATGGCGGTGGCCACCGGCAACGATCGCCCGTGCAGTCCATTGAAAAGGTTGCATTTGTAATAGTGGGGTGCCTTGGCCGCCTGACCAATACCAGATACCACGACGAGCCTCTCGGATTTGATCTTCAATTCCGATAGCGCCTGCTTCAGGGCATTGAGAATAGCGAAATTGCCGCAGCCCGGACACCAGGCGATGTCCATCTCCCCCATGTCGAAGCATTTTGTATCCATCCGTTTTCCCTCCTAAGGCAAGACCGACTTAAGCTGGACTTCCAGTTCGTCCACAGAAAAAGGCAAGCCATTGTATTTAAAGATTTTCTGGTCCATATCGAACCCTGTCTGCAACCGGATGAGCTGGCCAAACTGGCCTGTCCCGTTGTTCTCAACGATCACGGTCTTCTTTGCCTTCTTGATGTAGGCGATCGTATCTGGATGCAGAGGATAGACCTGTTTGAAATGAAGAAAGGCCATGTCCTCTCTTCCCGATCTTTGAAGGGCCTCCCTGATGGCGTGATAGGTTGATCCCCATCCGATGATCAATGTCCTGTAATTTTCTGGCCCAACGAGCTCAGGAGCCAGGATATCCTTCTTGATGAAGTTCAATTTCTTGAGCCGCTTATCGACCATCTTGGTTCTGAGATCGAGGTCTTCTGTGATATGACCCTCCTCATTGTGCTCGTCGCTGTCGAGCACGACGTGCCCTTCACCAAAACCGGGGATTCCCCGAGGAGAGAGACCGGATTCGGTTAGCTCGTAACGCCTATAGCCTCGCTTCGTTTCGACAAAATGTTTTTGTAGTGGGATTCGTGCCGGATCGAGGGAGGGAACGTTGTAGTGAGACTCAAGAAGGTACTGATCCGTCAGGATGAAAACCGGAACCTGGTATCGATCCGCAAGGTCAAAGGCTTTCTGGGCCAAATAAAAGCAGTCTTCGATCGTTCCCGGGGCCAAAATGATCCTGGGAAATTCTCCGTGACCCGAATAGACGGCAAAGAGGAGTTCTCCTTGTTCTGTCCTCGTTGGCAGTCCTGTTGCAGGCCCCGGTCGCTGGGCGATGTGGACGACCATGGGTGACTCGATCATTCCTGCAAGGCTGAGTCCCTCGACCATGAGGGCGAAACCTCCTCCCGAGGTGGACGCCATACCCCTCGCCCCAGAATACCAGGCGCCCATCCCCATGTTCATGGCGCTGATTTCATCTTCTGCTTGTTCAACAATGATTCCAAATTCCCTGGAGTGCTCCGCAAGGAGCTGGGCAACAGCCGTCGAGGGAGACATGGGATAGAAGGAAAGAAAGTTGCATCCTCCGGCGATGGCTCCCATGGCCAAGGCTTCCACGCCGTCGATCAGAATCTCATCTTTTATTGCGTTATGCTTGACAAGATCGATTTGAAGTTTGCCATTTCGTGTTAATTCATCGCTCACCTCGTGGCCTCTCCTCGCCGCCTCGAGGTTCTTCCGGATGATGGCCTCCTCCTTTCCGGCAAAATGGTGTCTGAGGTACGGATCGAGAACCTCCTTCTCCACCTTAAGAAGTCCGGCGAGTAACGCCACTGCGACCGTATTGGAATAGATGGGTCCTCCTATCTCCTGGGCGATTTGAGAGAGAGGCACATCGATCGCCCTCTCTCCCTTATATTCATTGCCATAAATTCTCTTCTCTCCCAAGACGAAACTCTGGGGCGAAATCCTTTTTTGGACGTGACGGATGGCACCCGGACTAAACGGGATCAGCAAATCGATTCGGTCCACGGGAGCGGCCATCCTTTTTGAGGAGACACGAACCAACGTTGAGTTAGATCCCCCTCGGATCCGAGACATGTATTCCTCTGTGGAAAAGACATGATATCCTGAGTGTATTAATGCTTGCGTGAGAATGTGCTCAACCGTTTGAATCCCTTGCCCCGCCTCCCCGCACAGAACGAGAGAAAGTTCCCCATTGAATCTCGATATTAAGCTGCTATTCATATCCTCTCCTTGAAGAAGCATTTAATCTCATGTGATCAACAGTTCAGGGCGGCCAGTGTGGCGTTGACGACCTTCCCTCTTCCTTCCCTCATCCGTAATTTGCAAGGTAGGCGAGGATCCCGTGGAGGGCTGCGCTGATGAAGAGGATCATTCCAGTCCTCCTATGCATTCGGAATGGTACTCTGATCCATCGAAGCCCTGTACTGAGCTGGAACAATATCAGGGTCATGTTAATCAATCCCAGGATTAAAATAATCGGAACCCCGCCGATCTTCATATGGAATCCTCCGATTCTTGCTAATCACTTCACCGTTATTTTGTACTTTGCAGGGCCTTTGCTGCCGTGGTTATTGCAACTTGCCTCGGCGACGATTTCCGTATCCTCCATCACCTTGATCTTAATTTCTTTGGTAAAGACCGCTCCTTCAGGGAGATGGTCTCTGGTATAGGTCCATCGGGCCACCTCTTGGTTATTGGCCGTCACCTTCACCCACTCGGTATGATGGGAGGCAGTATTTGCACTATGGGTGACTGTGATCCGGAGAGTCACCTCGGACCCTTTGGCAGCATCGGCGGGTCCCTCAATGGAAGCTTCTGACTTGTTAGCGTGGGCGGCGTTTACCTGAAATAAACAAATCGCCAGGATTAACATCCCAAACAGCATTCTTTTTCTCATTTTCTCACCTCCGTCGAATTGAAGATTAGAAACCCGGTATTTCCCTAAGTTCCTGTTCTTAATCTCTCCGCTTTCCAAAGCCAGCATTCTGGCATCAATTTTACAAGACCTGTCTTTTCTTATTCCCTCAGCAGCCATACCCGAGAAAACATTCATCTATAGCCTTATCGAGAGCCCCCGAAGGGCTTAATGTCCTAATCTCTTTCATCGGGTTATCTTCAACTTTACCCAGAATCGTTCCACCAAAAGAAAGTCTAGACTTGATTAAACGATTCATTGCATTCTTGATCTTCGGAATCCCTTATCCACCTCTACCAAAAGAATCACGGTAAGCGACATAGCAGCGATCTTAACCCATTCCAGAAAGGTCAACGGTTCAGTCTTAAAGATCCATTGGAGAGCGGGCAGATAGATCGATGCAAGCTGAGCGAGAATGGAAGCCATCAGTCCATAAACGATCCATGGATTGCTGAAAAAACTGGTGCGAAAGATTGATTTCGATTCGGATCGACTGTTCCATGCCTGGAAAAACTGGAAAAAGACCATAGTCGTGACCGCCACGGTTCGCGCCCGGTCCAGGGATACCCCTCCGTCCAGCGCATGGATGAATTGATAGATGACACCTATCGAGATGAGAAGGCCCACCAGAATGGTCCGTTCGATTAGGACGCGAGACATCACACCCTCGCGTGGGTCTCTGGGGGGCCGGCTGGTTACCCCGTGTTCCTTAGGCTCGAAGGTGAGAGCGATGACCTGGAATCCATTCGTTACGAGATTGATCCAGAGAAGTTGGCTGGGCGTGTAGGGCATCGGCAAACCCATTAGAATGGAACCCACAATGGACCCGATCGCGGCCACACCCGTAGGAATGAGAAAAAAGACGACTTTTCGTATGTTGTCGAAGACAACTCTTCCCTCCTCCACGGCGCTGAAGATCGTAGCAAAGTTGTCGTCCGTGATCACCATGTCGGAGGCCTCCTTGGCCACATCCGTTCCCTTCTTTCCCATGGCCACACCAATGTGGGCCTTCTTCAGGGCCGGAGCATCATTGACCCCGTCTCCTGTTACAGCGACGATTTCTCCCTGTTTCATCAACTGCTCGACGATACGAAGTTTATGGTTCGGCGCCACTCTGGCGTACACGGGAATGGTTCTTACCCTGTCAAAAAGTTGATCATCATCCATTCCTTCAATGTGACGCCCAATCAAGACCTCTGAGGTATCGTGGCTGATGCCGAGCATCTTCCCAATGGCCACGGCCGTGGTGGGGTGATCCCCCGTGATCATCACCACCCGAATCCCGGCCTTCTTGCATCCCTTGATTGCATCGATCACTTCAGGTCGGGGCGGGTCCATCATCCCCTGAATACCTGCCAGGACATATGAACCCCGCACGTTTTTTTCGTTGAGTTCCTCGATCGTCTCAGGGACCTCCCGATAGGCCATGGCTAAGACCCGCATGCCCTCTTTGGCAAACCGGTCAGCCGTCTGAAGAATCCCTTCTGTCCTAAACCCCTCGGCAACAAGGCAGCTGGTGCATAAGTCCAAGACCTTTTCCGGAGCTCCCTTGATGAAAATCACCTTCTTACGATCGCTCCCGTGCAGATGGAGCGTGGCCATGAAACCTCGTTCCGATTCAAAAGGGAGGATGGCCGTCAGCTCGTTGAGTTTCTTCTCTTTTTCCGGATTCAATCCTCCCTTCAAGGCCGAGACAATCAAAGCCCCTTCGGTGGGATCGCCATCCACTTTGTACTCTTCGTCCTCTTTATATAGATGGGATTCGTTGCAGAGAAGCCCAATGCGAAGGGACATGAAAAGGTTCTTTCGTTCCTCTTCGGTTGGAACCATCCATTCATGGAGGATCTCGCCCTCGGGATCATATCCGCTTCCGGTCACTTCAAACACATGTTCGCCGTCAAATATCACCTTGACGGTCATCTCGTTCTTGGTAAGGGTCCCGGTTTTGTCGGTACAAATAACCGTGGTGCTGCCAAGTGTTTCGACGGCTGCTAGCTTCCGAATGATGGCGTTTCGTTTGGCCATCCTTCTCAGACCTACAGCCAAAGCGATCGTCAGGACGACAGGAAGCCCCTCCGGCACGGTGGCGACTGCGGCAGCGACGGCGGTCATGAACATCTCTTCGAGGTTTTCGCCAATGAGGACACCGATCAAAAAGAGAAGGACGCTAGCGGCCAGGACGATGAGTCCAATCCGCTTTGAGAACTTATGGAACTTCTGCTGAAGAGGGGCCTGGATCCCCTCCGCCTCCTTCACCTCTGCGGCAATGCCCCCCAAGACCGTCTGGTTTCCGGTCGCGACGACCACACCCCGTCCCCGGCCATTCACGACCACCGTCCCCGTGAAGGCCATATTTCGTTGGTCTCCCGGAGATAAATTTTTTTCCTTGATAGGCTCGGTTCGCTTTTCTGCCGGCAAAGACTCACCTGTCAGCATGGATTCATCAATCTTCAATTCGAGCGTACTTGTCAATCGCAGATCCGCCGGCACTTTTGTCCCGGAGGCGAGGAGAACGATGTCTCCTGGGACGAGTTCTTCGCTGTTGATCTCCCTTTCTCTGTTTTCTCGGAGCACCCTCGCCTTCGGAACCATCAATCGTTTCAGGGCTCGCATGCTCTCTTCGGCCTTGAACTCCTGGACGTACCCGATGATGGCATTGAAAACCAGTACCGTTAAAATGACACCTGCATCCGTGTAGGATCGCAGAAGGAAAGTCACCAGGGCTGCGATCAAAAGGATGTAAATGAGAGGGCTCGTGAATTGCCGAAGGAAGATCTTAAGCCTACTGGTCCTCCTTTCTTCCGCAATCTTGTTCGGTCCATATTGGCGAAGGCGCTGATCAGCCTGCTCCGCCGTCAACCCCTCGCTCTGAGTCTTGAGCTGTTTAAAAACATCCACGATGTCGATCTGATAGAAGTTCATAAAGCTCCACGAGAAGTTTGACCAATCCATCGATCGTGAGCACCTGTTCCGCGAACCCCTCCATTCGGAAGATCACATGGCCGATCATCAGAAGCACCGTGAGTACCATGTTTCGCCGCCAGAAGTTGATCCGTTTGGCAAGTTGCGGCTGAGCTGTGGGCCGAAGACCCTTCTGTTCTGGCCGCGTGTATGGCCGGCGCAGGCGGTCGCACAGGCGATGGGTTCGGACGCGCCTTGTCGGTTTCCCTCCTCTCCGACTCAATTTCTCCTGCAGTCCGTACAGGAAGTGGCCCATCGGCCAACCCGGATTCCACCGGGAGTTCGGGACGGCTGGACCATTCGGCCCAACCCCCATCGTACCAACTGACCTGCCGGTATCCCAGCAGGTGGCGCAGGACGAAGTACGTTTGGCTGGCTTGATGGCCGGTGCGGCAGGAGACAACCACCGAAGAGTCGGTAGACGGAATCAACTTGGCGTAGGCTTCGGCCAGGTCGCCAAGTGGTTTGAAACGCGTAATGGCGTTGCTCGTGGAAACATCGGCGGTAAAGGGGCGGTTGATCGCGCCGGGGATGTGGCCGGCGCGCCCTTCGTCGGATTCCTTGCCGCTGAAGAAGTCGGTGGGGCGCACATCGAGAAGCACGGCCGTGCGGCGTTGCGAGTGGGCGAGGACCGTCCGGTAGTCCACGGTAAAATCGTCGGCGCCGGATGCGACCGGGTAGTTCTTGGAGGGAATGAAGGGTAAACGCGTATCCACGGGGCGTTTCTCGAATGTCCACTGTTCCCAGCCTCCGTTGAGGATTGCGTACCGCAGATGGCCCCCCCTTTCTAGTGCGATGGCGACGAGGGTTGCGTCGTGGAGGTTCTCGGTGGGGATGAGAATCACCGTCGTTTGCGGGGTAATTCCCAGCAACCCCAGGTGCCGGGCGATCATGTCAACTGGCAGGAGCATGGACGACACGCCGCCGACCACGCCTCGGAAATGTTCCGGGTCCATCCGCACCGAGCCGGGAATGTGGCCCCGGTTGTAGGAAGGCTGCGGGCGCAAATCAATGATCCGCACATCATCCCGGCCGATGTTCTGCTGCAACCAGTCTGTTTCGACCAAGCGGGGTCCTGCACCCGGCTGGATGGCGGCGGTGCGTGCGGCAGGGGGCGGGAGTCCACTCAGGAAAAATGTCCGCCACGCCTTAATCCTGGCTGCATGGGAATCCGTCAGCGGCTCGCTACGCAGGGAACCCGGTTTCAATACCTGCTGCATGAAACCCTGCAAACCGTCGGTGAGCAAGTAAGCGTTCGTAAATCCCAGCCGCGCCAGCGCATCCCGGGCCTGGGCCGGGTGGGTCATGCCGTTGGAGTAGAGAACGATCGTTCCCCGATTCTTGTATGGCCCGAGGAAGTCCGGCAGATCCCCCGCGGCGACGTTCACTGCCCCGCGGATGTGAAAGGAGGAAAACTCGGCCGGTGTGCGCATATCAACGAGCAGTAGACCCGGGTCACCGGCCATGAGGCGGTCGGCCAGTTCGTCGGGGTCGATGTGATCGACGCCGGCTTCCATCCCTTTTAGCAGGGCAGACTCGGCTGGGGCAGCGATAGGCAAGGACGTCCCCGGCGGGAGCAGCGCCACGGCCAAAGCGGCCCCAAGAATCGTCACGCTGAACGCTTTGAGAAACGGACTGCCCAGGAAGGGGCCGGCGCCGGCAATCCTCTTCTCGATCCATTCCGCGCCCCAGAAGGCCGCCACGGCGACGCCCGAAAACATCAACGCGAACCCCGGTGCCGAGATGCCCAGCGCCGCCCAGACGAACTTCACACCGCTGTCGCCCCAAGAGGCAAGCGGGGCGACGACCCCATAGAACTCATTGAAGAGAATACTGCCCAACGCCGCTCCGCCGAGGAAAATCAGGGCGTCGAGCCGTCCGGAAGCGAGCCCCACTGCCGCCGTGCCGGGGCACCAAGAGCTCAGAACGAATCCCGCCCCGAAGAGCAGGCCACCGACGATCTGCGCGCCATAGATTGTGGGCAGGAAATAGATCTGCTCGGCGCCCACGAACCCCAGCAATAGAGCCAGCTGCAACCCGAGCATTGCGGTGACCATCGCGGTGAACATGACTCGCAGCACGGTCATGTCGCGAAAGTAGAAAATCCCGGCCAGCCGGCGCGAGCTGCCGAAGCCGGCCTGTTCCAGCGCGAACCCGAACCCAAATCCGATGAGCAGCGACACGACAAACGCCGCGTTACCGCCCAGGGCGTCCTGGCCGAAGAAGGTTGTGATCATTGCCACTGCCTCCGGACGAACCAGGCCACCGCGTAGCCGCCGGCGAACATGGCGATGAGGAAGAGCAGGCTGCCGGTGACCAGCATGGCACCGCCGGTCAACGCCTGCCCAGACGTGCAGCCGGACGCCACCCGGCTGGCAAAACCAGCGAGGATGCCGCCCGCCAGAGCCAGGGTGATGCGCCTGCTGCGCGACGCCGTCGGTCCACGTTCGAGCTGGGGCTGGATGCGCCGCCCCGTGACGGCCGAGAACAACCCGCCGAGCAGCGTCCCCACGAACATGAACACGAGGTAGTATCGTAGCGGGTCCTGGCCCCACGCGCCGAAGTAGGCGCTGTCGGCCACGTGTTGCGGCATGACCCAGCTCTGCAACCAGGCGCCAACCCGCGCAATGCCTGCAGACGCGCCGAGGCCGACACCCAGAATCAGAAAGCTCGCCAGCAGAACCAATCCCAACAGGACACCTGCCAGATACGGGTTCATTAGGGGCTTGGGGCCGGTCGAGGGAATGCTCGCGTTGGCATTCATGACATCGTTCCTCCTGTGGAGAGATTCAGCAACCAGCCGACTTGCGTTTCGCCGGCGCCGGGGTTGCCGGCGCCGGGGCCGGGGTGGCGGGGGGCGGGGCCGGCGTGACCTGGGGGCGTGTGCCACTCCCGGGCAACGGCACGGCGCGCACCGCGCCCTTCAGTTCGGTCTCTTCCCAAAACGCTTCCAGCCCTCCGTGCAACGCCTTGATCGGGCGCTTGGTTTTCTGCGAGAGAATGCCGGCCGCCATCATCGCCAGCGAACCGTCGCGGTCCACGATGATCAAAGGCCCGGCGCCGGTCAGATAACCGGGGTTTTCCAAAACATCCGCGAGGTCCGCCCGACGCGCGCCCGGCAACGCGTAATCCTGAAAGGCGTCGGCTGGGCGGATGTCCACGAGGTCAAACGTTCCCGGCAGGTCCTTGATGAGCCGGCTCAGGTCGGCGGGCGAAATACGCTCGGCGATCTGAATCCGGCGCTGGGGCACGGCCGCAGGGGATTTCTTCTCGTTGCCAAAGACGGGATAACCGGCGTCAATCCATGCGGCACTGCCGCCCTCGAGACTGGCGACGTTCTTGAATCCCTTGCGCTGCAGGATTCCGACGGCCAGGCTCGACCGGTAGGCGCTGTTGCACACCGCGACCACCGGGAGGTTGGGATCGAGCTTGGCAGACAACTCGGCCAAATGGTTAATAGGCAGATTCACCACTGTGCCGATCCGCAAGGCCATCCACTCGTAAGGCATCCGGACGTCCACGATCAGGGGCGCGGTGCCGGCCTTCATCTGCGCATAGAGGCTCGCAGGAGTGATGGTCCCGCTCTTGGACAGCGGCAGCCCAGCTTTGGTCCACGCGCTAAAAGGCAGCACCAGGCCGTCATAGGCTACCCGATGCAGACGGAACACCGCTTCCTTGATCTCCGCCTCGGAGCCAATCAAGACCAAGGGGGCCTTCCACGGCACCATCGTCCCGACCCAGGTCTCCATCCGCCCCCGCAAGGCAATATTCACCGAACCGGGCACGTGCCCGGCGGCGTAAGGCTTGGCATCGCGCAAGTCCACCAGCCATTGCCCGGCGGCCTTGGTGATGGACTCCTCGACTTTGGCCGGTGCTGGCGGTGCGTTCCAATCCACCAAGGGCGGTCCGGTACGGTTCATGGCCGCGTTGTGTTTGAAATACTGCGGCGCTTCCGGCAGCCCCTCCAGCACCGCGGCGATGAATTCACTGCGGCCTTTCTTCTGCAGGTATGGATTCGAAGACTTCTCCCGACCAATCGTGGAGGAGGGGTCATCGGACAGATTCGCCCCACACAGTGAGCCCGCCCCATGCGCTGGCAAGACCAGGGCGGAGTCCGGCAATTTCGACAACTTATCGCGCCAGGTATCGAAGCTCATGGACGCCAGCGTGGCGGCCGTCATGGTGCCTTCCAGCAGGTCCGGCCGCCCGATGGACCCCACGAATAAGGTATCGCCGGTAAAGACAGCGCGCGGCTGGCTTTCTCCTTCGGCGAGAACCAGGCCGCACATGCCATCGGGGGTGTGGCCCGGAGTGGTGATGACCTTTACCGTGGCCCGGCCCACGCGGAATGAAGATTGATCCTTGAGCGGCTCGATCTCGTATTGGGCGCCGCTGGCCGCGTTCTGGTAGATGGGTATCTGCAGGGCGCGGGCCGTTTCAAGATGACCCGCCACAAAGTCCGCGTGAGAGTGGGTCAAAAACACCCCCTTGATTCTCAGGTTATTTTTCTTCGCGTAATCCAAGTACGCGTTGATGTTGCGGTCGGGGTCCACGAGCAACGCCTCCGGGCCGGATACCAGTAAATACGAGAAGTGGCTCAACACCGGCAGGTTGAACTGCACGATCTGAAAGCCCGGGAACCGGTAAGTGTTCACAATCTGGTGGAAGGCGTCCTCGGCTCCATGCGAAGCCGATTCGGAATCCTTGATCCTGGTCCCCTCGGCCGCCAGACCCAGACTCAAGAGTAGAAGATGGGCCACAACTTGGATGCAAATGAACGGTTTCATAACCATCCCCTTATCCTTTCTGTTCTTTCTTATTGCGCTTTTGAATATCGCCTTTCAATCACTGGGTTCCTTCGGCTCCTCCGGACCCTTCTGTCCGTGTCCCACCCTTCGCCTGCTGAGGTCTGGAGCCAACACTCCGAATCGTTATCCCCGGAAGCAGCGACCAGATCCATTCAGCCGGTGTCAGTGGCTGAGCGTCCCTCTTTTTTCCCTTCGCCCTCTTGGCCAGCTCGGCTAGGGGCGCCCGGACCCCGGCGGCGTAATGAGGGGTAAGCTTCACCCCTTCCCTTTCACCTTCTTTATGATTCATTCTTTCATTTGGGGAATTCAGAACTATAAGGATTTATGAAAACTAATAACGGGTTCCCGGATTGTCAAGGCCCTCTTTTCATTTCGATTTTTCATTTTGGACCTTCTCGGGGGCCCTGACTAGGCTGGCGAATTCCTTATCCTTGACTCCCTTTCTCCCGATTGACGGGCCTGACGCCACGGGGGAAGCCAAATTCATTCTCGGATGATTTTCTCCAGGGTGCCAACAGGTAAAGGAAATGGTCGAGATTCAAGGTGAAATAGAACCTCTCCGGGAAGGGGTAGGGAACTTCAATGCAGCCGTCCGGGCCCCTAACGAAACATTCCTCGTGCCAGCGCCAGGTCAAGCCTGCTTCCTTCAGCTTCGAAGCCAACGGGCAATGACGTTGGTCAAAAGGGATCAGGGGTAAATCGAGTTGCGGATCGAAATGAGTTGGATACAGAATGGACTCCATTTATTTCTTGGAAATGTGAACACCCTGATAATTATAAGCCGATCTTTCTCAAAAGGGAAGGGCCGCTCCCGAAAATACATTTTTTTTGACCCTAAAATACAGTGTTCTACCTATTTGTTTATCAATGCACAGGGCATATATTGATCAATAAGAATAGGAAGAGGATGGCAGTAAATACAGCTACAATGGAGGAGTGAAAACGGGCTTCGGCGTTTAGGTTTCTAAGAAGAGATTTCACTTAAAAAAGGGAAGGGAGGTAAAATCATGCCTGTTTCCCTGGCACGGTTAACTAAGGCGAGCGACCAGCTGAAAGAGATGTTGAACAAAGCCATCGCTCGGGAGATTCAAGTGAGCGTTCAATACATGTGGCAGCATATACAGGTTGTGGGGGTAAAAGGGGTGGCGGTACAGGATAAGTTCAAGCAGACCGCCATTGCGGAGATGAAACATGCCGAGAAAATTGCTGAAAGATTGTGGTATCTCGGGGGGACTCCAACGACGAAACCGGACCCGATCATGGTGGGGGGAAGCTTGAAAGAATTCCTGGAGAACGACACGAAGGCTGAGGAAGAAGCGATCACCATGTATAAGTCAATTATTGAAATGGCCCAAAAGGAGGGAGACGTCACCACAGCCTTTATTTTCAAAGAGATCCTTGAAGACGAGGAAGAGCACCACGATTTATTTACGACCATGCTGGAGGAAGTATAAGGTTTACTAAATTGGGCATAAGATTTAGAAGCCTTTGCTCGTAACCCCAAAAATGATTGGAAAAGCCAGGGTTCAACACTCTGGCTTTTCATTTCTTCGTGATGAGAGGAACGAGGATTCCTAAAGTGCGGCTTTCCGGCCTCGGAGAAATCATGCCCGGTACAAGCCCTTGTCAATTTTCGGACAAGATTGATCTGAATGCGTACCTTCTACACCCTTAATTACTTTAAGCTGGGAATTTCGAGAATCAGTATTTTAGTAAATATCAAAAAGGAGGCTATTGAATGAAAATTGGTGACTATTTTGGGACGGCAAAAGGAACCGGGGTGCTGGCAACGGCAGATTCAAAGGGAGTTGTGGATATTGCGATTTACGCTGCTCCCCATGTGATTGACGATAAAACCGTTGCTTTCATCATGGCAGACAAACTAACCCATCATAACCTTCAATCCAATCCTCATGCGGCATATCTTTTTATAGAGGGGGACGGCAAATATAAAGGCAAACGCCTTTTCCTGACAAAGATTAAGGAAGAAAAGGACAGCCCCGCTCTTGAATCGATGCGCCGCAAAGATTATCCAGATTTGAAGGGGAAAGAATATCTGGTGTATTTTAAGATTGACAAGGTTCTGCCATTGGTCGGTGCGGGCGTAGAGTCTTAAGAAATTTCCACCCCCCCAAAAAAAGAAAATAAAGTTCTTTCTTCTTTTGATGAATGATTTCGGACGACGAATATTGCCAGAAGTTTATGGGGATCAGGGGCAATGGATCAGTTGCCCTTGATGATGATATCTTTTTTTCAGGCATTTGGGCTATGAGCGCATGTTCGTCCCATAAAGCCGGGATTGAGGCCATCGAAAAATGGGGGATTCCAGATGAGTAGACTGACGGAGCTAAAAACGCCGGTTTTTTGGGCGGAAGGCCATCCGGGCAAACTTGACCGGCAAGGCTGGACCGTTGAGGTGAGCGGCCTATGCAGGAACCCAAAAACTTTCACCTGGCAGGAACTTGTCCGGATGCCCAAATCGATTGCGGATGCCAGACTTACGAGTGTGACGAGGTTTTCCGTGCGGGGGAGATGGGGAGGCGTGAAAGTTGCTCACCTGCTCGATGCGGTTCAGTTGGAACCTTCCAGCAAGTATGTCCGCTTCTGGTCCCACAAGAAGGTGTACGACACTTCCCTTCCCATCGAGGTGGCCCTTCGTGAGAAAACACTTCTTGCCTACGAATTCGACGGCGAGTACCTGGAAGAGGATTATGGGGGGCCGGTCCGGGGATTTTGTCCCTATCTTTGGGGCTACAAGTCGGCAAAGAGTGTCGTCAAGGTTGAATTGATGGATCGATATTTCCCTGGCTTTTGGGAACAGCGGGGCTATCCCGACGAAGCCATCATTAGCGCTGGGAAAGTGCGGGATATGAACCAGGGGGGGCGCTTAAGACCTATTCCTGGCGGCGAGGTAATCAACTTCCTTGACGAGTAGGCTTTCTTAGGTCAGGCGGCGGGCATCTCCGGCAGCGCGAGTCTGCCTTTTAAAGGGAATCCTTCATTTTTTTGCTGGATTGCAGACAGGTTCCCTATCTCCTCTCCTCTTCCTTGATTCCGGCATTAGATAAAGATAACGATCTTTGATTCATGGGTGGAAAACAATGCCTGTTGAATTGAAAGCGAATGTCTTTGGTAAATCACCTGATTCTTCAATGGGAATGCCCGATAAGCAGTCCCCTGAAGTCTCAGCCTGGAGCCCCCTCGCTGAATCGAACCCTGGATTTATCGGGAAACGGAAATTTTCAACCGGGATCGGCTTCGGGTGTGTTGGCTCGCACGCTGTCCCGACCCAAAGGAATTCTTGAATCGTTAAGCTGATCCTACCCCGGAAAAGATTCTTTTCCCAGAGGGATGCCCATGATGCATGAAAAGACAGCTTTCTGCGTTCAGTCTCCCGCCGCCTTCCCAAGTCTCCCCAGGAATTGTTGAACTTCACGCTCTGCCAGACGCAGTCTTTCTATCCCGGTTGCCGCCAGGCGTGGTTTTGCCGAGGGACCCAGGGTAATAAAACCTCCCAGATGGTCATCAGAGACCCCTTGGAGGCGATGGCAAAGGGCGCACTGGGCCGCAAGGGTGGTGTGTTTCAATGAGCCATAGTCACGGAATAACGCTTGATCTTCATCGTGCAAGGCTCGGAACAAACGGTCGTAGGCCTCGAGTCGAAGGGAAGTACGTCGTAATTCGTAAGCTCGGATTTGGATGCCATCTCGGGTGGTCGTCCGGTTGTCCACAGACATGGGGTTGCGATTGGCCAGCCATTTGACCCGAAGATCGAATACCAGAGGGGTGGCATGGGGGCGGCCCTGGTCGTCAACGGCAACGACTCCTTGCACCAGTACCGATATTGTGCCCACGGGGACCTGCGTTTTCGGATCTTTTGAGGGTGTGGGCAAAAAAGTGGTTAGACCGTTCGGCGAGGTGGGCCAAGCGATATAAACCCGGGACCAGGCCAGGGTGTGCGATGCGTCGAAAAGACGGGTGGAATTCCGGAGGAGCTCCACATAAGCCCCATCCAAAGGAGGTTCGACACGAAGCAGGTTCGAAGGAAGATGAAAGTCGATGCTTCGAAATTTCAATCCGAGCTCATAAGTGGAGGGAAGCTGAAGGATTTGGCGGGAAGTCAAAGCTACCCTTTTTATGGTCGCTGCGATCGGTTTGAGAAGCTCCACATTCCGACGCGTTTCCATCAACCTTTCGGCTACCCTCAGAAGATCGTGCTGGAAAAGGACGGCCAGTTCTGGACGGCCCTGGAGTGTCCGAACCGCATCCCCATCTACTTCCGCGAGAGCCTCGGCAAAGGCCGTTGCCTCGCCGGACGTGAACCCTTCCCGGGACAGAAGACGAGTGTCGCCTCCAAAGAGTTTCTGATCCGCCGGTGTCCCCGGTCGCACGGCGAAATACCACGGGTTGCGAAAAAATTCAACCGGATCTCGATGCTCCCGCGGCAGGGCAATGCCCACTTCTGCGGGGACGGTGGTCACGAGGAAGGTCGACCGGAATATTCGGTTCAGGGCATGGCCCGGATCTTCGTCATAAGGGCTCAATCTGACATCGGGCCGGGGAAGTCCCTGATCCAGGTGACCGATGGGGTATCGCTCATCTGCCCTTGCGGGCATCGCCAGGGCGATCGCGAAGACGACGGAGGCGAGCGTCCACAACGCATTCCTTATTAGAACTCTTTTTCCGGTAACCAAACCTTCCACTTTATGGATGGCAAGTGGATCCTTTCCTCGGCGACACTTTGGCTCCCGTCCGTCGCCTGGCTCTTCATCTCTTCGGCAAAAATGATCCTCTAGCCAATCTTCTTTGGTTTATTCCCCATTTTTTGCGTTTTTCCACCGGCATGAAATTTCTCAGAAATCGATGCTCTTTCAATCCTATTTCTTCCTCTGTTGCTCCCATTCGCCTTTTGCCAGCGATCTTACCGTTCCTTGGCTCAAGATTCGGATCCTGCTGCCGCTTTATTTTCCTCAGGGGGCCCGTGTCAAAGGAGCATCCGGGGGATGATTCGGATTCCCCCCTTTATTCGATTTTGGGGAGATCGGCTGGATCCCCCCGAGGTCCAAGATGACGACCTTGGAGGCATCGAACCCCCGGGATTTCATGGCCCGCCTCAGATCGATGACGGGGTACCCGATGGGCTCGTTGCCCAGCCGGAATGTACCCCACTGGGTCGGAATCAACCAGCGGGCGCGTAGATCCTGGAAAGTATCGAGGGTTTCTTCCGCATTCAGATGGGCATAGTGCATAAACCACCGGGGATGATAGGCCGTCGTCGGCAGCAACGCATAATCGATGCCCGGGTATTTCCTCCCGATTTCACGATAGCCTGCAAAATATCCACTGTCGCCCCCCAAATAGATTTTCACGGAAGGGCTGATAAGGAGAAAGCTGGCCCAAAGAGACTCGTTGTACCCCTGGCCCAATCTCCTGGACCAGTGCTGGGCGGGAAGACAGACCAGGGTAATTCCTTGGCCGACATCGAGGCTCTTCCACCAGTCCATCTCTTGGACAGAGCTCCGTCCCCAAGATTGAAGGATTTTCCCCAGTCCCAGGGGCGCAATGATCCGGGCCTCGGCGGGAAGTTTAAGGATGCTATTCTTATCCAGGTGGTCATGGTGGTTGTGGGAGATGAGAACATTGAGCTTCTTGACCGCTCCGTTGAATTCCTCGATGGTCAGTGCGGGGGGGGTCTTCCGCTCGGGGAGGAGGGCCCGATCCGAAAAAACTGGGTCCGTGAGCCAGTATTGTCCATTCACCCGGATGAGGAAGGTATTGTGCCCGATCCAGGCCATGAAATCGCCCTTCTGCTGGCGGATACGTTCGGAGAGGCCGGGAATCCGATTCGGCTTGAATTGTTCCTCCTCTTCGGTGTAGGGGGCCTTGGCACTGAGTTGCCATCGAAGTAAGGCCCCGAAACGATTGCCCTCCATGGGCAACCAGGGATTGAAAAAACGGCCGTCCTTGAAATTCGAAGCATAAAGAAGGGCCGGATCCTGCTTTTCAACGATTCGCCGCCAATGAACTTCGTCAAAAGGGGGCGCATGCATGCAGGCGGGGCAGCCGATCAGCGGGAGCAGAAGAGCAATCCTCTGGATCCATCGGCAAAGGTTTTGACCTGGATAGCTCATCGAGTTGTTTTCCAATGATTGGATAAGATCACAGATATTCAAATATATTGTATCTTATCAAGTTAGGCTGGACGAAGGAATTTCGTCTATGAGGAAAGACAGTTTGCATTTTTTCTTTCCACATCCGATTTGGGCCAGCATAATTATTTTTTGCTCAATCCGGTCCAGGGTTCTCTAAGTGGCCGTCTCACCCATTGAAATACCATCGTCTCGTTAATCCGAATCCCGGGATTTTTGCGCCCGGGGCTGGTAACCCTAATGAAAACTGGGGGGGGCGAGTTGGGTTTTCCCATTGACAGACCACACTCTTTTTTTTATATTTAACCCACCTGAAATCGATTTTTTATCAGTATCAATTATTTACAAGATTTTTTCAAAAGCGGCTTGAACAATCAACGAGGAGTCGGCAAATACCAAAACGAGCTAGGGAGAAGAGCCATGCAGCCTTTCATCCTGGCGATTCTTGTTTTATTTCTTTTTCCCGGGATTGCCCTTTCGGCCGAAATCCCGATCAGCGAGGCGACCGAGGCCTGCCTTGGGTGTCACACCCTTTCCACTCCGGGAATTGTGTCCGACTGGAAGAACAGCCGGCATTCCAGCGTCACTCCGAAAGAAGCCTTGGCCAAGCCAAAGCTGGAGCGGAGAGTTTCGGCGGAAAAGATCGACGAAACATTGGGTAAATCCGTGGTGGGCGCGCCGAGTGCCACACCCTGAACTCCGACAAACACCCCGATTCCTTCGAGCACGGCGGAACCAACGTGCACGTTGTGGTCAGCCCGCAGGACTGCGCCGTCTGCCACCCAACCGAGAAACAGCAGTACGACCAGAACCTCATGTCCCGGGCCCACGGGAACCTGGTCAAGAACCCGGTTTACCAGAATCTGGCCGAATCGGTAAATAGCATCCAGAAGTTCGACAAGGGGCGGACCACCTTGCAGCCTCCCGATGAGCAAACAAATGCGGACTCATGTCTCTTCTGCCACGGCACGGAAGTAAAAGTGAAGGGCTTCCGTAACCGGGAGACAAGCCAGGGAGAGATGAAATTTCCCATCCTCTCCAACTGGCCCAATCAGGGCACGGGGCGAATCAATCCCGACGGAACTCAAGGAGCCTGCACTCCCTGTCACACCCGCCACGGGTTTTCCATCGAAACGGCCCGGAAGCCTTACACCTGCTCCACCTGCCACAAGGGACCCGATGTACCGGCTTACAAGGTTTACGAGGTGAGCAAACACGGGAATCTGTTCTCTTCCCACCAGAAAAGCTGGGACTTCAACAAGGTCCCTTGGACCGTGGGCAAGGATTACACGGCTCCCACTTGTGCCGCGTGCCATGTCAGCCTGGTGGTCAATGAGGGTGGAGACGTGATCGCCGAGAGGAGCCATAAGATGAGCGACCGCCTTCCCTGGAGACTCATGGGACTCATCTACGCCCATCCCTATCCCAAGTCCCCCGACACCACGATCATCAAGAACAAGGCCGGTCTTCCCTTGCCAACCGAGCTTACGGGGGAGCCCGCGGCCCAATACCTGATCGACTCCAAGGAAATGGAGAAGAGGCTAAAGACCTTCCAGAACATCTGCCAGACCTGCCACAGCTCGGAGTGGACCGACAATCACTTCAAGCGGCTGGAGAACACAATCCGAACCACCAACGAAATGACCCTGACGGCAACGAAGATCGTCTCCACGGCCTGGGAAAAAGGAGTGGCCAAAGGCTTGGCGCAAAAGGACAGTCCCTTCAATGAATATATTGAGAAGAAATGGGTCGAGCAGTGGCTTTTCTATGCCAACTCCACCCGCTTTGCCTCAGCCATGGCGGGAGCGGACTACGGGGTTTTTGCCGAAGGGAGGTGGTACCTCTCCAAGAACATCCAAGAGATGCTCGACCATCTAAAAATTCTTCTGAGGCAAAAAAAGTAAGGGCGACAGGCCGGTCGTCCTTTATAGAGAGGGAATACGAAGTTTTTGATGTTTGTCCACCACGCCGGCGCCCACATCGGGCCGCCCGTGCGGATGCCCTGTTTGATTCAAGTTTGCCCGGGTTAGGCTGAATGAGTCTGTTTGCGGTTCTCTTGCACTTCACCTTTTGGCTTTTAGGGTTTATTCTTCTCTGGAGGATTCCCTATCCCAGGAACCGGAGTTTGCCTGATCCCCCACCTGTTGAGGTATCGGTTATCATTCCAGCAAGAAACGAAGAAAGGAACCTGGCCCGCTTGCTTTGTTCATTGGAAAACCAATCATTTAAGCCCGTTGAAATTATTGTGGTGGATGACGCCTCCGGAGATGCAACCGCTGAGGTGGGAAGGAAGGCCGGCTGCAGGGTCATTCCTTCATCCCCGTTGCCTGAGGGCTGGACGGGAAAACCCTGGGTTTGTTGGCAGGGAGCCAATTTGGCCAAGGGGAACCTCTTCATTTTTTTGGATGCCGATACCTTCCTGGATCCCGAGGGGCTGGCCAAGATCGTGTCGACTTACATGGAAGGAAAGGGACTTCTCACGATTCAACCATACCACCGGATGGAGAAAACCCCTGAACGTCTCTCGGCGGTTTTCAACATCGTGACCCTGGCAGGAATGAATGCCTTTACCCCCTGGGGGAAGAAGGTAAAACCCATGGGCGCCTTCGGACCTTGCAATGTCTGTTCCAGAGAAGATTATTTCCACATAGGGGGTCACCAAAAGGTCCGGGGAGAGGTGCTGGAGAGTCTGGGTCTCGGGAAGCAGTTCTTAATGGCGAACCGCAAAGTCCGTTTGTTTGGAGGAAAAGGGGCGATCTCTTTTCGCATGTATCCTGAGGGAATCAGGTCCATGATTGAAGGTTTCAGTAAAGGCTTTGGGACTGGAGCCAAAGCCATGTCCCCATTAAGTCTCATCATGGCGATCTGCTGGATCACAGGAGGGGTGGGCGTGATCCGCCATTTTCTTCATTCCTTGATCCTGACTGACTCCCTGAGCTTCCTCCTATCAAGCGGTATGTATTTGCTCTTTGCTTTTCAGTTTCATTGGATGCTCCGTCGGTTGGGAAACTTTGGGTTCCTTTCCGCTCTATTGTTTCCCATTCCACTTTTATTTTTTATAGGAGTTTTCGGCCTCTCATTTTTACAGATTTTTTTGCTGGGCCGGGTAAGCTGGAAAGGAAGGGTTGTCAAGACCCTTCAGAGAAAAAGATAGAACCATGCGCCTGATCCATCTTCCCACCTCCTGGACTGTCATCGTCGATTTCCTGGCATGGTTTATCATTCATATAGGTGTGGTCTATTTCATGGTTCGAATTCCGATCTC
>Ga0315295_10000437_pt1 | contig 36001 bp, 38 predicted proteins | sample YL17G14_0_MG_FD_204453 | JGI IMG/M metagenome (GOLD analysis project Ga0315295, IMG submission 204453) | Sediment microbial communities from Yellowstone Lake, YNP, Wyoming, USA - YL17G14_0 | ecosystem: Environmental > Aquatic > Freshwater > Lake > Sediment | place: USA: Wyoming | collected...
CCCTTGGTCGGGTACCAGTAGCCGTCGTGGTAGGCGCGCGAGGCCACGTAGGACCACGGCACGATGGGCGTGCGCAGCAGCAGGTGCTCGAGGGGCTTCAGGGGCCCCCAGTAGATGAGCTTCTGGCCCCACGAGGCGAAGGTGTTCTCGTTCAGCGAGCCGCGGAAGTTGAAGTTCACGCCCTTGATGTCGTCGCCGACGATCTCGATCTCCTCGGGCCGCCCCACGCCCAGGCCGTTCTCGTGCGCCAGGCGGATGAACTTGAGGTCGGTCATGGGATCGAAGCCCATCATCTTCGCGGCGATCGAGTCGATGGCCACGCAGTCGCTCGAGGCGAGGATGTAGTTCTTCACGTGCGGGCGCATGGCCCGCGGGCCCGGGCCCTCGCCGGCGATGGTGCCGTCCATGACGGCGAAGATGCCGGGGTGGACCTCCTTCTGGATCCGCAGCAGGTCCACGAGCGTCTCGTGGATGACCGCGTGGGTCCAGTGCCGGTTGAGGTTCAGCAGCCCGCCGAAGGCGTTCTTCATGGAGCCCGTGGTGCCGGTGAAGACGTGGGTCTTCACCGTGGGCATGTGGATCACGTTGCGGCCCATGAGCAGCTTCGGGATCTGGATGCCCTGCTTCTCGAACACGCGGTCGAGCACGAGCATCTTCGACTTGGGCTGGTAGGTAATCCACTCGGTGGGCGGCTCGCTCAGGTACTGGATGGGCACCTGGTAGCGGTCGAGCACCGGCTGCAGGTGGTTGTTCACCGCGCCCTCGCGGCACGAGACCACCACCGTGTCGTTCTGCGCCGCGATCAGGTCGCGCGAGACGTCGTAGCCGTCGTGCTTCAGCTTCTCGATGACCCCGTGCATCTGCCAGGGCGTGGTCGAGCAGGCCGGCATGTAGACGTGCCAGGAGATGTTGATCCTCAGGCAGGTCTGCTTGTCGAAGGGCAGGGCCTCGCGGTAGCCGGCGAGGTCCATCAGGCGGCCGTAGTCCTCGACGACGGTCTCGGGAGAGGTGCGCAGGACGGCGACTTTCGACATGGGGTCCTCGCGGGTCGGGTCGGAGGCGGCCGAAGGGACACGGGACCTCCCTCTCGGCCGGCCGGACAGTCTAGCAGAGACCGCCCGGGGCCCTCAGCCCGCGCGGGGTCGCCCGCGTGGGGTCGGCGAGACCGGGCTCCTCAGAGGACCGTATCGCTCGCGCCCCGGGAGAGGCGCACGACCAGCCAGGAGACGAGGAGCGAGCCGGCCAGCCCCGCCAGCATCCAGAGGCGCCCCGCGCTGAGCCAGACCGGGGCGGTCCAGGTGGTGGCAGACGGCTCGGAGGCGGGAGTCCCGACGAAGGCCCCGATGAGGAGCGCGAAGCCCGTCACCAGCCCTGCGGCGACCAGCACCAGCCCGGGCAGGACACGGCGCCAGGGGAAGGCGATGGGCGCCACTTCGGCCGCTTCCCGCCGCACCGCGCTCATCACCGAGGCCGCGAAGCCCGGGGACGGCTCGATCAGCTCCTCCGACGTCAGCAGCCGCTCGATGTCGTCGCGATGCATCACTCCTCCGCCGCGAGCGGGCTCAGAAGCGCGAGCCTCCCGCGCAGCATGGCACGGGCGCGGTGCAGCCGCGCCTTGAGCGTCCCCGTCGGCACCTGGAGACTGCGCGCCGACTCCTCGAGGCTCGCGCCCTGCAGGTAGAACAGCACCACCGCGTCGCGGTAGCGCTCGGGGAGGTCGGCCACGGCCCGGCGCACGATCCCGGCGCGCTGCGCCTCCTCGAGCTCGTGCTCCCCCGCCGGGGGCACGCCGATGTCGAGCGCTTCGTCGATGTCCACCATCGACGGCCGGATGCGCCGCAGACGGCTGCGACAGTGGTTGAGCGTCAGCGCGAAGAGCCAGGTCGAGAAGCGCCCTTCGCCCCGCCAGCGGCTCAGCCCGCGGTAGGCCTTCACGAACGCCTCCTGGGCCATGTCCTCGGCCAGGCCCTGGTCCCGGCACAGACGGAAGGCGAGGTTCACGAGTGGTCTCTGCCAGCGGCGCACGATGCCCTCGAAGGCCTCGACGTCGCCCGCCAGCACGCGGCGCACGTCGAGCAGATCGGGATCGTCGGCCACCAGACTCCTCCTTGCACCGGGTGGGACGCCCGGCGCCCCGCCCGGGTTGCATCTTCCTGCCAGGGATGCCGGAGGGGAAGCCGGGCCGCCCTCGGAGGCCCGGCCCGGTGGGCCCCAGGAGGCAGGATGCAACCTGGCACACGGCACCGGCGTCCCACCCCACGGATGACGGGGATACCCCCCGCAACGTGTGGAGGCCGAGATGTACGTCATGAACTCGCTGGCACGCCCCGAGATCCTCGGGATCATCGCCGGGCTGATCGGTGCCATCGCGCTGCTCACCTACCTGTCCATCGTCACCTTCCTGGCCCAGCGTCGCAAGGAGCGCGACACCTACTACCGCTTCGAGCTGCGCAAGAAGGCCCTCGAGCAGGGCGCCCCGGCCGAGGTGCTGCTCGAGATGCAGCGCCAGGAGGATCTGCTCCAGCAGAAGCGCCGCCGCGAGAGCCTCAGGCTCGGCGGGCTGATCACCGCGGGGGCGGGCCTCGGCATGCTGGGGATCCCACTTGCCGAGAAGGATCCCGAGGCCCTCGGGGTCGCCTTCCTGCCCTTCTTCATCGGGCTCGCCATCTTCCTCTACGCCCAGTGGATGGCCCCCAAGGGAACCAACCCTGACGGGCGCGGCGGCGCGGGCAAGGGAAGCAGCCAGCCCTGAGGATCTCGCCGCGGGCTGCCCGCGCGACGCATCCCGCGAGCACACCGGCGGCTCCTCCCCTGTGCTAGCTTGGTGTCCCCCACAGGAGGACGCCACCATGAAGCGCCGGCACCTGCTCTACCTCGTGGCCGCCGCACTCGGGATGCTCTTCTCGGTGCAGAACACAGGCTGCAGCCTCATCGGCCTCGGGGTCGGCGCGATAGTCGACTCCAACCAGCAGGACCGGCGGCTGGTCGGGACCGGTGAGGTGTTCAGGGTGACTCCCGGCACTCTCCTGCAGCTCTCCATGCGCGACGGCTCGACGATCCGGGGGAGGTACCTCGGGACAGGCCCCGCCTCACGCGAGGAGTGGGAGAAGCGCTATGCGGCCGTGCGGGCGACCGTGCTGCCCGAGGGGCCGCTGCCCGCCCCGGGGGACTCCATCAAGGTGCGCCTGGGCCGTCTGCGCTCGCTGCTCGGCACCTTCCGGAGCTTCGGCTTCGAGAGCCTGGAGCTGCTCCCGCTCGGGGCGTCCGAGCCCGTGGACGTGGCGCTCGGCGACGTGGACCAGATCGTCACCGGCCCCGGACCGACGCCGCGCACGCTCGCCTCCGAGAGCATCGTCCGCGCGTTGTCCGACGGCCACCTGCCCTGCCTGACCGCGGTGCTCATCGAGACCGCGACGGACACGGCCCGCGTGGCGATGGATCGGATCGCGATGCTCTCCGTGCCCAACGCACGGCACGCGGCCCGGGACGGCTTCGTCATCGGCCTGGTGGCGGACGTGATGGTGGTCGCCGTGGTCGTCTCGCAGTGGAGGAGCGACCCGTGGCTGGGCGGCGGCGGCTGCGAGGGGTCCACGCTCGGGCCCATGGCCATCAGCCCCCATCTGCGTGGCCTGGCGCCCCCGAGGCCGCTGGCCCTGCGCCATCGGTGAAGAGGCGCGCGCCGCAGGGAGAGGTGCGCGGGCAAGTGTGAGGGGCGGCCCATCGGGCCGCCCCTCGTGTGTGTCGTGCCGCCGCGTTCAGACCTTCACGCCGTCCTTGAGCAGCGAGCGCGCGATCACCAGCCGCTGGATCTCGCTGGTGCCCTCGTAGATCTCCATGACGCGCGCGTCGCGGTAGTAGCGCTCGACGGCGTAGTCCTTCACGTAGCCGTAGCCGCCGTGCACCTGGATGGCCTGGTGCGTCACCCAGGTCGCGGCCTCGCTGGCGTACAGCTTGGCCATCGCCGCCTCGCGCGTGTGCGGCTGGCCGGTGTCCTTGAGCCACGCGGCGCGCCACAGGAGCAGGCGCGCGCACTGGATGCGGCGCTCCATCTCGGCCAGCTTGAACTGCACCGCCTGGATGCGCGCGATGGGTCCGCCGAAGGCCTGCCGCTCCTGCGCGTAGCGCGCCGCCTCGTCGAAGGCGGCCTGCATCACGCCCAGCGCCTGCGCGGCCACGCCGATGCGCCCGCCGTCCAGCATGCTCATGGCGATCTTGAAGCCGTCGCCCTCCGCGCCGAGACGGTTCCCGGCCGGCACCTTCAGGTCCTCGAAGGTGAGCGCCACCGTGTCGGAGCCCCGCAGGCCCATCTTGTCCTCGGGCTTGCCGAGCACGAGGCCCGGCGCGCCGCGCTCCACGATGAGGCACGAGATGCCCTTGTGCCCCGCCGCCCGGTCGGTCTTCGCGAACACCAGGTAGACGGCGGCCTGCTCGCCGTTCGTGACCCAGTTCTTGCTGCCGTTGAGGACGTAGTGGTCCCCGCCGCGCACCGCGGTCGCCTCGAGCGCCGCCGCATCGGAGCCCGCGCCGGGCTCGGAGAGCGCGAACGCGCACAGGTCCTTCGACACGAGCCGCGGCAGGAAGCGCTTCCTCTGCTCCTCGGTGCCGAAGCGGTGGATGGACTGCGCCCCGACCGAGTTGTGCACGGCGATCATGATGGCCAGCGCCGCCGAGGCGCGCGCCAGCTCCTCGAGCACGACCACGATGGTGCGCGTGTCGTAGCCGAGGCCGCCCCACTCCTCGGGGATGGCCATGCCGAGGAAGCCCAGCTCGGCGAGCTTCTCCACCGCCGGCCGCGGCGCGATCATGTCGTGGTCCCAACGGCTGGCCTCGGGCGCGAACTCGTTGCGGCAGAGGTCGCGCACCATGTCGCGGATCTGGACCTGGTCTTCGGAGAGGTCGAGTCGCATCACGTCCTCACGCGGGGACCGCGCCGGGATCCTCACGGAAGCCGACGAGGCAGACGAGGGCGAGCGCCGCCATCAGCATGGCGCCGCCCGGGTGGAAGAGGGAGAGCACCGCGGCCGCCAGCGCCACGGGCCAGGCGCGCGAGTCTCCGGCCCACAGCCCGAGCACCCCGGCGATCCAGAACAGCCCGAGCAGGCTCTTGGCGCCCGGCACGGCCAGCAGGGGCAGGCCGATCCGCGCCGCCCAGACCTCCCAGAGGTCGGGCCGGCTCACGAGCGTGAACGACTCCCCGGCCACGAACGGATACAGGCCCTGCCAGAGCAGCGTGACGCCGGGATAGGCCATGCACAGGGTCAGGACGACGAGCGCGATGGGACGGACGGGTCGGGTCATGGGTCTCTCCCGCGCTCAGGCCGGCGGCGCCAGGGCGTGCTCCTTGAGCACCTGCGCGGCCACCACCATCTTCTGCACCTCGGTCGTGCCCTCGTACAGCTCGCAGATGCGCGCGTCGCGCCAGTAGCGCTCGACGTGGTACTCGGTCATGTAGCCGTAGCCGCCGTGCACCTGGATGGCCCAGTTGGCGCACCGGCTGGCCGCCTCCGAGGCGTGCCACTTGGCGAGCGAGGCCTCCTTGGTGTGCGGGCGGCCCTGGTCGCGCAGCCACGCGGCCTGGTAGACGAGCAGCCGCGCGGTCTCCACCTCGATCGCCGAGTCCGCCAGCATGGCGCGGATGGCGTCGAACTCGCCGATGACGCGGTCGAACTGCACGCGCTCGCCCGCGTACTTCACCGCTGCCTCCACGGCCGCCTGGGCGATGCCCAGCGCCTGCGCCGCGATGCCGATGCGGCCGCCGCCCAGCGTGGCCAGCGCCACGCTGTAGCCCTTGTCGCGCTCGCCCAGCACGTTGGCCTTCGGCACGCGCACGTTCACCAGCGCGATCTCGCGGGTGTCCGAGGCATGGATGCCGAGCTTCTTCTCCTTCTTGCCCTTGGTGACGCCGGGCGTGTCGGCGTCCACGATGAAGGCCGTGATGCCGCGGGCACCCTTCGAGCGGTCGGTCGAGGCGTACACGATGAGCACGTCGGAGGGGCCGGCGGTGGTGATGAAGATCTTGGCGCCGTTGAGCACGAAGGCGTCGCCGTCCTCGACGGCGGTGGTCTCCTGGTTGGCGGCGTTGCTGCCCGCGTTGGGCTCGGTCAGGCAGTAGGCGCCTAGCTTCTCGCCCTTCGCGATCGGCACCAGGTACTTCCGCTTCTGCTCCTCGGTGCCGTAGGTCATGAGCGGGTACGACACCAGCGAGTTGTTGACCGAGGCGATGACGCCGTGCGAGGCGCAGGCGCGGGACAGCTCCTCGATGGCGATGACGTACGAGAGGTAGTCCATGCCCGCGCCGCCGTACTCCTCGGGCACGATCATGCCGAGCAGTCCCAGCTCGGCCATCTTCTTCACGTTCTCCAGCGGGAACTCGTGGGTCTCGTCGATGTGGGCCGCGATGGGACGGATCTCGCTCTCGGCGAAGTCGCGCACCATCTCGCGGACGGCCTGCTGCTCCTCCCCCAGCTCGAACGAGACGCCGGACAGGGTCTCGGCGCTCACTTCGCTCCCTCCGTGTAGTCGTAGAAGCCGCGGCCGGTCTTGCGCCCGAGGTGGCCGGCGCTGACCAGCTTCCTCAGCAGCGGGCAGGGCCGGTACTTCGAGTCGCCCAACCCCTCGTGCAGCACCTCCATGATGCTCAGGCACACGTCGAGCCCGATGAGGTCGGCGAGCGCGAGCGGCCCCATGGGGTGCGCCATGCCCAGCTTCATCACGGTGTCGATGGCCTCCTTGGTGGCCACGCCCTCCATGAGCGCGTAGCAGGCCTCGTTGATCATGGGCATGAGGATGCGGTTCGAGACGAAGCCCGGATAGTCGTTGACCTCGACCGGGGTCTTGCCCAGGCGCGTCGAGAGGTCCGCCACCAGCGCGTAGGTCGCGTCGCTGGTCGCGAGCCCGCGGATCAGCTCCACCAGCTGCATCACCGGCACCGGGTTCATGAAGTGCATGCCGATGACCTGGGCCGGCCGCTTCGTGACCGCCGCGATCCGGGTGATCGAGATGCTGGAGGTGTTGCTGGCGAGGATGGCCGCCGGCGGGGCCACGGCGTCGAGCCGCTCGAAGATGCCCTGCTTGACGCCGAAGTCCTCGGTGACCGCCTCCACCACCAGCTGGCAGTCCTTCGCCACGTCGAGGCTGGTGCCGCCGTGGATGCGCGCGAGGATGCCGGGCGCGCGGTCCGCCGGCCACTCCTGCTTCTTCGCCACCCGCTCGAGGCTCTTCGCGATGCCGCCGAGCGCGCGCTCCACGAGCTCGGGCTTCACGTCCACCAGCTCGACGTCGAAGCCGGACGTCGCGAACACCTGCGCGATGCCGTTGCCCATGGTGCCGCCGCCCACCACGGCCACCTTCTTCACCGCGGCCGAGGGGCCGCCCGCCACCGCCTGCGTCGTCGTGCTCATCAGACCCTCTCCACCGCCAGCGCCACCGCGTTCCCGCCCCCGAGGCAGAGCGTGGCGAGGCCCGTCTTGAGCTTCCGCTCCTCGAGCGCGTACAGCAGCGTGACCAGCACGCGCGCCCCCGAGGCGCCGATCGGATGCCCCAGCGCGATCGCGCCGCCGTTCACGTTGACCCGGTCCCAGTCCCAGCCCAGGGCGCGGCCGTCCGCCAGCGCCTGCGCGGCGAAGGCCTCGTTCGCCTCGATCAGGTCGAAGTGCCCGATGCCCACGCCCATCTTCTTCATCAGCCGCTGCACCGCGTCGATGGGCGCGAAGAACAGGTCCTTCGGCTCACCGCCGCCCGTGGCGTAGGCCACGACGCGAGCCAGCGGCTTCGCCCCCTTCTGCTTCAGGCGCGCGCCGCTCATCAGCACCAGCGCCGCGCCGCCGTCGTTGAGACCCGGGGCGTTGCCGGCGGTGATCATGCCACCTTTGTCTCGCGTGACGGCCGGGAGCCTGGCGAGCCCCTCGAGCGTGGTGTCCCCGCGCACCGACTCGTCCTTCTCGACGACGACCGGGTCGCCCTTGCGCTGCGGGATCGAGACCGCGGCGATCTCCGGGGCGAAGCGGCCCGCGGCCCAGGCGGCCGCCGCCTTCTGCTGGCTCTGCACCGCGAGCTGGTCCAACTCCTCGCGCTTCAGGCCCGCCTTCTCGGCCGTGTACTGGGCGAGGTCGATCATGTGGCTGTCGTTGAACGCGCACCACAGCCCGTCGAAGACCGCGCCGTCCTTGAGCGTGACGTCGCCCAGCTTGGTGCCGGTGCGCCCGCTGAACAGGTAGTGCGGCACGCCGCTCATGCTCTCCTGCCCGCCCGCCACCACGCACTCGGCATCGCCCGCCTTGATGGCCTGCGCGCCGAGCATGACGGCCTTGAGGCCCGAGCCGCACACCTTGTTGATGGTGACCGCGCCCACCGTGGGGCTGATGCCGGCCTTGATCTGGGCCTGGCGCGCAGGGGCCTGGCCCTGCCCGCCCTGCACGACGTGGCCCATCAGGACCTCGTCCACCTCGTCGCCGCCGACGCCGGCGCGCTTCATGGCCTCCCGGATGGCGGTGGCACCGAGGTCGGAGGCCCTGAGCCCGGCGAGACCGCCGAGGAACTTGCCGATGGGCGTGCGCGCAGCGCCGACGATGAAGACGTCCGGGTACATACTCATGGGACAACCTCTCGTGGGATCTGGGAGGTGGTTGAGGAGTTCGCGGCCGCGGACCGTCGGATTCTACATGAACCGATTCGGAGCGTCAGCGGGGAAGCTGCGTGGGGACTGCACCCGGGGATGGTCCGGAGGTACACTTCCGGGCGCACCCCCGCGCCCGCGACGGCGCGTCCGCTCATGACACTGACAGGCGCCCCCCGTGGGTCCCGGCCCGCGCGGCGTCGGCCGGGAGGCCTTCGAGCGATGCGAACGTCCCGCTTCACCCCGATCACGGGTCTCGTCCTGGCCCTGCTCGCCGCGGCCGCGACGACGGCCCATGCCCTGGTCGAGGAGGTCCTCCTCACCCACGCCGGCACGGACGACGCGATGATCGAGCGCGCCTCCGGCGAGCGCTGGTGGCTGGATGTGCGCCAGGACTGCTTCGGCATCCGCGAGTTCCTGGGACGCACGCTGCTGGTCTGGTCCCCGACCGGCGCGATCACGACCCGGTCCCGTCTGCTGATCCCCGAGCGGGACCTCTCCTGCCCCATCTGGCAGGCCGACACGCTGAGCCGTGCCGCGCGGCCGAGGTACGCCCAGGACCCGCCGGGCGCGGGGATCCGGGCCCTGCGGCAGTCGCTCGAGATGCTCGGCTACGACTGCGGCCCACCCAGCCCCGGCTGGACTCCCCAGGCCGCGCTGGCCTTCCAGCGCTTCCGTGAAACCCGGCGTCTCGACACCTCGCCGCAGGGTCTGCGCCGCGCGGTCGCATCCCTCGCGCTCGATGTCATGCGCGGCCGCCAGGTCACCGGCACCGCGCTGCGGCTCTCGCGCACCCTGTCCGAGCACTCGGACCTGCTGGTGGGCTACCTGTCGCGCGCCGGGAGCGGCACCTCGGCGTGCGGTGAGCCCACGTTCGTGCGCGACGTGGCCCCGGATGGCGCGCTCGTCACCCTCGGCGACGGCACGAGGTGGCATCCGGTCGCGGAGGCAGGACCGGTCGTGGCCCGCTGGCAGAGCGGCGACCAGGCGCTGGCGTGTTCCGGCCGGCTCGTGAACGGGCGCACCGGCGAGATGGTGCGGGCGATGAGGCTGAACTAGCCGGAGCCGCACGGGCGGGTGGCTCGGGCCGAGCGTCGGGAAGCCCTGCGGAGCGCGGCGCGCCGGCATGGCGCGCCGCGTTCGCATCACGGCCCGTGCCCCGCCCGCGCGCCGTGCCCTACCGCGGGCGCACGATCGCGATGCTGGCGGTGTGGCCGTGCAGGAAGTTGCGCTCGCCCACGGGGCCGATCTCGCCGGCGCAGAACATCCCGGCCGCCGGCACGCCGCCGCCGAGCGCCTCCTGCAGCGGGCCGATGTCGCCGTCGGGCGCGCCGTAGAGCCCGCGACCGCGCCCGTTGCAGGCGAACAGCAGCACGGCCGCGGCCCGCGTGTCCACCACCTGCGGCGACAGCAGCAGCTCCAGGTCCTCGCGCGCGGTCCCGGCGTCGCGCACGTGCAGGCGCACGCGCTGCCCCGCGACGACGCGGTCACCCACGGCCAGCAGCCCGCGCTCGCGGTCCCCGCCCAGCAGCGCGCGGATGAGGTAGTCGCCGCGGCCCTCGGCGTCGCGCCTCGCGGGCAGCCCCACGTAGAGACCCAGGCGCAGGCGCTCCTGCTCGCCGCCGGGCAGCGAGCGCAGCACCTCCTCCGCGCGCTCGAGCGCGGGCTGGCCGTCCAGCTCCGCGATCACGTTGCCCTCCCCGCCCGTCACCACGAGCGGCGGGCCGATGGCGCGGCAGCCCTGCGAGACGACGACGTCCACGCGCAGCGCCCCGGAGAGGGCCACGGCCACGCCACCCTCGGCCGCCACCCAGTCGTTGAGCACCAGCGCGTTCGAACCGGGCCGCGGCGCGGCGCTGGCGAGCCCGCCCACGAGCCGCACCCCGGGCGCGTGGCGCTCGAAGGCGGCCAGCAGTCCGCCCAGGTCGAGGCTGAAGGGATCGCCCAGCACGATCACCAGCTCGGCGCCGGCCGTGCCCGGCGCCTGGCGTGCGAACACGAGCGGATCCTCGGCGGCCTCGTCCCAGCCCTGTCCCGGCAGCACGAACGGGTCCACCTTCACCCCCGGCAGGCGCGCGGCGATGGCCGAGAGCGCGGGCTCGCTCTCGATCTCGTGCTCGGCGGTCACCACCCCGTGCGCGCTCGCGCCGGCCAGGCACCCCGGGCGCAGCCGCTCGCGCAGGGCGCGCGCGATGGGCTCGGCCGCGGCCACGTGGTGCGCGCTGAAGAACACCAGCACCAGGTCCACGGGGTCCGGCCCGAGGACCTGCTCGAGCGCCACGGCGGCCTCGGCGGCCGCCGCGGCGGAATCGGACAGCGTCGAGGCGGCCGAGGCCCAGCACATGACGTCCGCGGGGGATGGGGCCGTCATGGACGCGCGCTCACACGGCCTTCAGGATCTCGCGCGCGATCACAAGCCGCTGGATCTCGCTCGTGCCCTCGCCGATCTCCATGAGCTTGGCGTCGCGGTGCATGCGCTCGACCGGCACGTCGCGGCAGTAGCCGATGCCGCCGTGGATCTGGATGGCCTTGTCGGTGATCCAGTTGGCGGCCTCGCTGGCGAACAGCTTGGCCATGGAGGCCTCCTTCACGTGCTCCCGCCCCGCGTCCTTGAGCAGCGCCGCGTGATAGACGAGCAGACGGGCCGCCTCGAGCTTGACCGCCATGTCCGCCAGCATGAACTGGATGGCCTGGAACTCGGCGATGTGCTTGCCGAACTGCTCCCGCACCTTGGAGTAGGCCAGCGCGTGCTCGTAGGCGCCCTGCGCGATCCCCAGGGCGAGCGCGCCGATCGAGATGCGCCCGCCGGTCAGCGTCTTCATGAACGCCTTGAAGCCCCCGGTCGGCTCACCCAGCAGGCCATTGTCCGGCACGAACACGTCCTCGAACACGACCTCGACCGTGTCCGAGCCGCGCAGGCCCATCTTCTTCTCGCGCTTTCCCATCCGGTAGCCGGGCGCGCTGGTCTCGACCACGAATGCCCCGATGGTCTTCGTGCCCTGGCCCGCGCCCGTGCGCGCCGTGAAGGTGATGTACTTGGCCACGCTGCCATTCGTGATGTACGACTTCGTGCCATTGACGCGCCAGCCGCCGGGCACCTTCTCGGCCCGCGTCCGCGTCGCGCCGGCATCGGAGCCCGCCTCGGGCTCGGTGAGACCGAACGCCCCCAGCGCCTGCCCGCTCGCCATGGGCGCCAGGAACTCGAGCTTCTGCTCCTCGGTACCGCTGCCGAAGATGGGACCGCACGCGAGCGAGACGTGAGCGGCGAGGGTGATGCCGGTCGAGGCGCACGCGCGCGAGATCTCCTCGACCGCGATGATGTAGGCGAGCGTGTCCATGCCGGCGCCGCCGTACTTCTCCGGGTAGGGCAGGCCGAGGAAGCCCAGCTCGCCCATCTGCCGCACCGTGTCCTCGGGGAAGGTCTCGTTCTCGTCGAGGTCGCGCGCGCGCGGGGCGACCACCTCCTCGGCGAAGCGGCGGGCCATCTCGCGCACCTGCAGGTGCTCTTCTTTCAGGAACAGCATCGTGGGGCTCCGTGGGGATGGGGTGGTCGATCCCGAAGCGTCACCCGTGCGGCCCGCGGGTCCGCGAATGTAGCGCAGGAGGGCGGGGCCGGGGAAACGCGGGTCCGCGAAGGGCGCGCGGTCGCGTGTCTCAGCGTGGCGCGAAGGCGTCGGCCGGGGGCGGCACCCGCCGGGCGTCCTCGAGCTTCACGCGCTGGTCCTCGTCCAGGTCGCCGTCCTGGCGGTGGACCGCCTCGAGCACGATGAACGCCACCTGCCGGCCGGCGAGCTGCCAGTAGGGCGCGTCCACCGGGTGGCCCGAGGGCAGCCGCAGGGACACGGTGTGGTGCAGCGGCGGCTTCTCCCTTCCGGGCGTCCCGGGCTCCCGCACCTCGACCGTGACGCTCACGCCCAGCCCGGGGTACACGCGCGCCAGCGAGTCAGCCGCGGCGCCGCGCCCGGGCACGGTGTCGGGAGGCGGCGCGAACCACACGAGCTTCGCGCGCGCGGTCCGGAGGTCCTTGTCGTCCTCGGCCTCGGCCAGCCGGAAGCGCACGTGGAGCGTCGGCCCGGGACGCGCGGGCCTGCCCGGCTTCGCGACGCGCTCGGTCCGGAGGTCGCCCTCGCGGAACGCGTCGCGGAAGCCACGCATGAACGCGGCCTGCGCACGGGGGTCGGCAGGCACACCCTCGAGCGCGGCCACCGAGACGACGCTCGCCACGCCGGTCGTGGGCTGCAGCGAGTCGACGTCGGACTCCTCCATGATGTGCGGGCGCTCCGGGGGCTTGGGAGGCCGGATCGGGATGTCGGTCTGGCCCTGCAGCAGCACGAAGGCGAGGAGCAGGAGGATCCGCTTCATGCCCGTCTCAGCGGCGCAGCGCCCACACCAGCGTCGTGGCGCCCAGGCGCCGCACCAGCGGCAGGGCCTCGAGCACGCCCTCCACGGCGCGCCCGGCGCCCAGCAGCGCGTCGGGCAGGGTCTTCGGCACCCACAGGAAGCGCGATGTCCCCAGCACCTCGAAGCCCGTCTCGGCGAGTCCGCTCATGAGTTCCCCCCGCGTGACCGGATGATGATAGCGGTACGGGTGATAGGTGGCGAGGTCGTCGGCCGCCTCGGGGAAGCACGACGACGGAAGCCGGCGCCGCAGCGCGGGCCAGCGCACGGCGAGGCGCTTGGCCGCCTCGATGGGCGAAGCAGGGTTCGGCGTCGAGAGCGCGAGCCTCCCGCCGCGCTTGAGCACGCGCGCGAGTTCGGCGTAGACGGTGGCGCGGTCGGGCCGGAAGACGTGCTCCATGGTCTCCACCGAGAACACGCGGTCGAAGGTGCCGGCCCGGAAGGGCAGCGCCTTCGCGTTGGCCTGCGTGAGGCCGAGGTGCGCGCCCTCGGGGAGCCCGCGCACGGCCCAGGCCAGCTGGTCGTGCGCCAGGTCCACGCCGCACACCGAGCAGCCCAGCGTGCGCGCCCAGTGCGTGCCGAAGGCCCAGCCGCAGCCCACGTCGAGGATGCGCATCCCCGGCGCCAGCCCGGCGCGCTGGAGCACCTCGCGGAAGCGACGCACCATCATGTAGCGGCGGATGCGCGAGCCCAGGTACCAGTGCTCGACCAGGAAGGGCAGGCCCTCGCCCCGGGCGATGGCGATCTCGGGCTCGGGCAGGCGCTCGGACATCGGGCCGCCGCTCTAGCGCCGCTTCGCCGTGCGCTTGCTCGCGGGCTTCGGCGCGCGCTTCTTCGCGGCGGGTCTCTTCTTCCGCGCGGGCTTCGCCCGGCCGGCGGGCTTCCGCTTCGGCGGTGCGGTCCGCTTCGGCTTCGCCGCCTTCTTCGCGGGCTTGGCCTTTCGCTTCGCGGACCCGGCCGCCTTCTTCGCAGGCTTCGCTGCGGCCTTCGTCGGCTTCGTCGCCCCCTTCGCGGCCGGCTTGTGGTGGGCCACCTCGGCCTTGAGGTGCGCCACGCGCGCGGCGCGGTCGGCCTTCTTGCGGGCCGAGAGCCGCTCGGCGCCGAGGATCGGCACCGGCATGGCGCCGGGCGCACCGCCCGTCGCACCCGCGGACGGTGCCTCGAACAGATCGGTCTGGGCCCTGTCGCGTGCGGCCCGCACCGGCGCCAGCGCCGCCTCGCCGTAGCGCTCCACGAACCAGTCGCGGATGTACTGCACGATATCCTGGGTGGAGGACCCGGGACCGAAGAGCCGGCCCACGCCCAGCTTCGCGAGCGCGGCCATGTCCTCGTGAGGGACGATCCCACCGCCCGTCAGCAGGCGGTCGCCGATGCCACGTGCCCTCATCAGCCGGAGCACGTCGGGGAACAGCGTCATGTGCGCGCCCGAGAGGATGGACAGCGCCACCACGTCCACGTCCTCCTGCACCGCCGCCTCGACGATCTGCTCGGCGCTCTGGTGCAGCCCGGTGTAGATGACCTCCATCCCGGCGTCGCGGAGCGCGGCCGCGACCACCTTGGCGCCGCGGTCGTGACCGTCCAGCCCCGGCTTGCCCACCAGCACACGGATCTTACGCTGCATGACGTCTCCCTTCCCGGCGCGTGCCGGGCTCCATCACCGATTCGGCGATTCCGGCCCGTCGTCCTCGGCCTCGGGCATGTTGGCCAGCTCCTCGATGGTCTCGTCGACCACGCGCTTCGCTTCGACGAAGTCTGCGTCCGTGAGTGGCGCCGGCTCGCCGTACTCGTCCCGCGGGGGGCGCACCACGAGGCGCTCGAGCATCTCACGAGCCGCGCGCGCCGCGTCCTCGGTCTCGAACGCCCACGTCTGGTACTCGCGGTCGCGGCCCAGCCCCTCGAGCCGCCACGGGTCCACGTCGGGAGCGCCGCGCACCACGCGCACCGCGAGGAGGTCGCCCGGGGCGATGGCGATGCCCGGCAGCCCCCCGCCCTCCGCGCGCCGCGCCTGCGCGGCCTGCATCGCCATCTCGTCGGGAGACGCGGGAGGCAGCAGCTGCACGCCGTGGTCCCGCGGCACGAACGCCGAGCCCTCGGAGGTGATCACCGTGAGCTGCGAGGTCTCCGCGATCTCCTCCTCGGTGAGGTCCTCCTCCGCGGGCCAGGGCGGCTCGCTCCCGGGCTCCCCCTCCAGCGATGGGCCCGCCGCGGCCTTGTCCTTGTCGTCGCCCGAGGCGGCGCGCAGGAACCAGGCGAGCAGCGCCACGCCCGCGACCACCACCACCCCCAGCTCGTGCGGCTTCATCGGCGGCCTCCGTTCCTGCGCCCTCAGAACTCGGGACTCTCGACGTGGTCCCCGAACACCTCGCGCATGGCGTTCCGGATCTCGCCCTCGGTGGCGTAGGTGCGCGCGGCCTCGAGGATCCTCACCATGAGGTTGGCCCCGCCGGGCGCCGTGCGGGCCGCGGCGGTGAGCGAGCGCAGCGCCGCGGTCGTGGCCCGGCCGTCGCGCGTGCGCCGCAGCTCGGCCAGGGCGCGCTTCTGCTCCTCCTCCACCTCCTCGGAGACGACGAGGATGGGGATCTCGAGCTTCTCGTCGGGCTCCACGTACTCGTTCACGCCCACGATGACGCGCTGCTTCTTCTCCATCTCCTGCTGGTACTGGTAGGCGGAACGGGCCAGCTCGCGCTGGAAGAAGCCCTGCTCGATGCCCCGCACCACGCCGCCCATCGCCCCGATGCGCCGGAAGTAGTCCTCGGCCTGCGCCTCCAGCTCGTTCGTCAGCGACTCGAGGTAGTACGAGCCGGCCAGCGGGTCCACGGTCTCGGTGACGCCGATCTCGTGCGCGATGACCTGCTGCGTGCGCAGCGCGATCTTGACCGCCTTGTCGCTGGGCAGCGCGATGGTCTCGTCCATGGAGTTGGTGTGCAGCGACTGGGTGCCGCCCAGCACCGCGGCCAGCGCCTCGAAGGCGGTGCGCACGATGTTGTTCTCGGGCTGCCGGTCCCACAGCGAGCAGCCGGCGGTCTGGGTGTGGAAGCGCATGAGCCACGACTCGGGACGCTTCGCCCCGAAGCGCTCGCGCATGTGCCGCGCCCAGATGCGGCGCGCCGCCCGCAGCTTGGCGATCTCCTCGAAGAAGTCGAGGTGGCTGTTCCAGAAGAACGAGAGCCGCGGGGCGAACGCGTCGATGTCGAGCCCGCGCTCGAGGCAGCGCTCGATGTAGGTGAACCCGTCGGCCAGCGTGAAGGCCAGCTCCTGCGCGGCCGTCGCGCCCGCCTCGCGGATGTGGTAGCCCGAGATCGAGATGGTGTTCCACTGGGGCACGCGCTTGGTGGCGAACTCGATCAGGTCCACGATGATGCGCAGGGAGGGCTCGGGCGGGAAGCACCAGCACTTCTGCGCGATGTACTCCTTGAGGATGTCGTTCTGCAGCGTGCCGCGCAGGCGATCGAAGGGCACGCCGCGCTTCTCCGCGTTCGCCAGGTAGAAGCCGAAGAGGGTCGCGGCCGGCCCGTTGATGGTCATCGAGGTCGAGACGACGCCCGGGTCGATGCCGTCGAGCAGGATCTCCATGTCGCGCAGCGAGTCCACCGCCACGCCGCACCTGCCGATCTCGCCGTGCGCCTTCGGGTGGTCCGAGTCGTAGCCCATGATGGTGGGGTTGTCGAAGGCGATGGAGAGCCCGGTCTGCCCCTTCTCGAGCAGGAAGTGGTAGCGCTGGTTCGACTCGCGCGCGAGCCCGAAGCCCGCGAACTGGCGCATGGTGAACATGCGCCCGCGGAACATGGTGGTGTGCACGCCGCGCGTGTACGGGTACTCGCCGGGGAAGCCGAGGTCGCGCCCCAGGTCCATGCCGGCCAGGTCCGCGGGCGCGTAGAGCGGCTTGATGGGGATGCCCGAGATGGTGAACGGGTGGAGCCCCTCGCGCTCCTTCGCCGCGGCGGAGCGCTCCTCCCAGCGGCGGCGCTGGGCCTCGAAGGTCTGGCCGGCGGGCTGAGCGGCGCGGGTGCCGGCGCCCGGGGCCGGCGCGCGGCGGCCCGCGGGACCGCGGGCGGGGCGGACCGTGGCCGGGCGCGGGGAGCTCCCCTTCTTCGGGCGGCGGGCGGTTCGTCGGGCGCGCATCACCATGGAGTCCTCCGGGAAGGGCGGCCAAGGGTGTGCGCCAGACCCCGCGCGGGCAGCTGCGGAACCGAGTGGCGCCAGGCAGCGCGTGACGGGCCAGCCGCCGCGCGCATTCCACGAGACCCGGCGAGACTAGGGGGGCGCCGGGGAGCGGTCAAGCGCCTGCGGGAGGGCGCTCGCTTGCCGCGACGCGGACGCGCCCTCGGCGGGCCACGCCGGGTCGAGGTCGCCGGTCGCGAGCAGGTGCTGCGCGCGCAGCACGCCCACACCGGGCGCGGTCTCCTCCTGCCAGACCACGAACGAGCCGTAGGCGCCGTCCGTGCAGGCTTCCACCAGGGGGATGGACGCGGTGGTGGGGGTGACGGTGACGGGCTCGCTGCTCCAATTCGCGAGTGCCGCGCAGGGGAACGTGAGCGCGAGCACGAATGCGGCGAGCAGCATGGACGGGACGCAGACGGGGGCCGAGCGGCGCATGGAAGACCTCCACATCCCTGATCCCGCGGACCCGCGAGCGGGATACCTCGCGGCCATTAGTATAGACCCGGGGAAGCCGACGGGGCGAAGAAACACCTTGACACGCTGGAATGCGTGCGCTTCGGCATTTCGCGAGGGGCGCTCCAGGGCGAAGCCAGAGCGCCCCTCGTGGCGGCTGATGCGCGCGGGGCGCTCCCTCCCGCATGATTGTCGCAAGCGTGCGCGATGCGCCTCGTGCGAGGCCGTGCGGGCGCCGGAGACACGCGTGCTAGAAGTAGTGACGCACCCGGCGACCCGCCCCCGCGGAGCCACTGCCGTGAGCCGCTACTCCCTGTCGCACCTGTCCGATACCGACTTGCTCCACTCCCTCCACGCGTCCATCTCCTGCGAGAGGGCAAGCACGGCCGACGTGCTGGCCAACATCGCCGAGGTGGACGAGCGCAAGCTCTACCTGACAGCGGCGTACGCTTCGATGTACGCCTACTGCATCGGGGAGCTGCGCTACTCCGAGGACGCCGCCTACAAGCGCATCCAGGCGGCCCGGGCCGCGCGCGTCTTCCCGGCCATCCTTCCGGCCGTGGCCGAAGGCCGGCTCCACCTGACCGGGGTCGGACTCCTGGCCCCACACCTGACAACGGAGAACGCAGACGATCTGCTCGCGGCCGCTTCGGGCAAGACCAAGGCCCAGGTCGAGCAGTTGCTGGCCGAGCGCTTCCCGCGCCCCGACCTCCTGACTCTGGTGCAGCCGTTCACGACTGCGCCCCAGAGGGAAGGTGAACCTGCGCCGGCGCAAGTTGGGGTGCGCGAGACCACCGGCGGGCAACTCGCCCCGGGGAGAGATGGATGTGAGGGAGCCAGCGCAGGCCAACTTGCGCCGGCGCAAGTTCCGACTCCCACTCCGCGTGACCGAGTGGCCCCGACCGCCCCGGAGCGCTACGCCGTCCAGCTCACCATCAGCAAGGCCATGCACGACAAGCTGCGCTACGCCCAGGCCTTGCTCGGCCACCAGGTTCCTGCTGGCGAGATCGCCGAGGTCTTCGACCGCGCTCTGGACGCCCTCATCGGGAACCTCGAGCGCGACAAGTTCGCCGCCACCAGCCGTCCGCGCGGGTCCCGTCACGCCTCGGATGACCCGCGCCACATCCCGGCCGAGGTCAGGCGCGCCGTCTGGCAGCGCGACAGCGGCCGGTGCACTTTCGTGAGCGCAGACGGGCACCGCTGCGAGGCCACGAGCCGCCTCGAGTTCGACCACCTCGAGCCCGTGGCCAAGGGCGGACGCGCCACACCCTCGAACCTCCGCCTGCGCTGTCGCGCCCACAACCAGCACGCCGCCGCGCAGGCCTTCGGCGCGGGCTTCATGGACGAGAAACGCCGCAAGGCGCGTGAAGCGGCGGCCGAGCGCGCGCGGGTCCGGGCGGAAGAGCGTGAGATCGCCGCGCGGGCGGCCCGTGCAAGAGCCGAGCTCGAGGCGCGCGGCCGGGCCGCGGCCGAAACCATGCCCTGGCTCCGCAGGCCCGGCCCACGCGGCCGCGCCGATCACTGCCCGAGCCCTGCGGGCTCCTGAGTCGCTCGGGCTATCGCTTCGAGCCCGTTGCCTCGCGCGCCGCCCCGGCGATGCGGAGCGCCACCTGGTGCGGCGTCGCGCGCCGCTCCACGAGGGCCTCGACGCTCGCCTTCCACTCGGACTCGGGCACCCGGCCGAGCAGCGCCTGCCAGAGCTGGTCGCGCAGCAGGTCGCGCAGGCGCTGCTCGAGACGCTGGCGGCGGCGGTGCTCGAGCCCGCCGTGGCGCCGCAGGTACTCGAGGTGTCCCTCGAGGCCCGCGACCAGGTCCGCGACGCCCGTGCCCTTGGCGGCCACGGTCTGCAGCACCGGCGTCTCCCACGGAGAGCGCACCGGGCGCAGCTCGAGCGCGGACCGCACGGCGAAGGCGGCGCGGTCGGCGCCCTCGCGGTCGGCCTTGTTGATGACGAACAGGTCGCCGATCTCCATGAGGCCGGCCTTCATCGCCTGCACCGCGTCGCCCGACTCGGGCACCAGCACGACCACCGTGGTGTCGGCGGTCTGCGCCACCTCCAGCTCGCTCTGGCCCACCCCCACCGTCTCGATGAGGATGCGGCCGAAACCGGCGGCGTCGAGCACGTCGCAGACCTGCGCGGTGTGCACCGCGAGCCCACCCAGGCTGCCGCGCGTGGCCATCGAGCGGATGAAGACGCCCTCGTCGCCCGCCAGCTCGCCCATGCGCACGCGATCGCCCAGCAGCGCGCCGCCGCTGAAGGGGCTGGTCGGGTCCACCGCCACGATGGCGACGGTCTCGCCGAGCCGCCGGTACTCCTGCGCCAGCCGCGCCACCAGCGTGCTCTTGCCCGCCCCCGGGGGCCCCGTGATGCCGACGCGGTAGGCGCGGCCGCTGCGGCCGAAGCAGGCGTCGAGGATGGCGATGGCGCCCGGCGCGTCGTTCTCGACCTCGGAGATGGCGCGCGCCAGCGGGACGCGCTCGCCCCCGAGTGTGCGTTCGATCAGATCGTGGACGGGGTCGTGGCGCACGGGGATCCCGGGATCGGGGTGGGTGTCACAGATGTCCGGTCGGGCGGCGCGAGCCGGCCGGGCGTGGCGCAGGTCTCGGAGCGGCGGAGCCTACGGCCCCGCGCGGAGCGCGGTCAAGACGCGCGCTGCGGCGAGGCGGGAGCGGGACAGGCGGGGCGGCAGGCCGCGAGGGGCGAGCGTGTGGTTGGAGTAGCCGCCCCTCGCGGCCTGCCGTCCCGCCCCGCGCGCGGCCTGCAACGGCGAGGGCGTCCCGCGAACGGGACGCCCATGCGCCGGCCCCGGTGCGGCCCTCAGTCGCCGAAGCAGATCCCGAGGTCGCGCGCGGTCTCGATGGTGTCGCTCTCCAGCGACACCGTCTTCATGCGCTGCACGACCTCCTTGAGCGGCTCGTAGCGCACGGTCGGCGGGCAGAGCGACACCATGACCGCCGACTGACCCTCGTCCAGGGCGCGCACGGCCGCGGCGCCGAAGCGCAGTGCCACGAGCCGGTCGAAGCTGGTGGGCGAGCCCCCGCGCAACAGGTGGCCCAGCACGACGGCGCGGGCCTCCTTGCCGGTGAGCGCCTCGAGCCGGTGGGCCAGCTTGTCGCCGATGCCCCCCAGCTTCTCGGCCTGCCCGACGGCCTTGCCCAGCACCGAGACGTCGCCTCCGTTGGGCTTCGCGCCCTCCGCCACGACCACCACGGTGTACTGCCGCCCCATGGTCTCGCGCCGGCGGATCACATCGGCGACCTTCTCGATGTCGTAGGGGATCTCGGGGATGAGGATGACGTCGGCATTGCCGGCGAGGCCGGCGTGCAGGCCGATCCAGCCGGCGTAGCGGCCCATGACCTCGACCACCATGATGCGCCGGTGTGAGGTGGCGGTCGTGTGGAGCCGGTCGAGGCACTCCGTGGCGAACGACACGGCGGTGTCGAAGCCGAACGTCATGAAGGTCTTGTCGAGGTCGTTGTCGATGGTCTTGGGCACCCCGACGACACGCAGGCCCCTGCGGGCCAGGGCGTATCCGATGGCGAGCGAGCCGTCACCGCCGATGGTGACGAGCGCGTCGAGGCCGGCCTTCTCGAAGAGCTCGACCAGCTCGTCCGTGCGGTCCACTTCGACGAAGGAGCCGTCGGGCTGCTCCATCGGGAACTTCATGGGGTTGCCGCGATTCGTGGTGCCGAGGATGGTGCCGCCGAGGTGGGTGATGCCGGCGACCGACTCGCGCGTGAGCGGGATGACGCCGCCCGCCGGGTAGTTCCCGGGCATGAGCAGGCCGTTGTACCCGTCGCGGACGCCATGGCACTCCCACCCCCGCTGGATGGAGGCCAGGACCACGGCGCGGATGACGGCATTGAGGCCGGGAGCGTCGCCACCGCCCGTGCTGATCGCGATCTTCCTGATCTTCTGGATGCGCATGCGAGCCCCGATCCCTCGTGGCGGGCGGAAGGCGACACCGTCCCTGCGACGTACAGTATCGGCGGATTCCGGGGATTCTGAAGCGGGCGACTGCGCTCAGGCCCGTTCAGGGACGGGCGGGCCCGCGGGACCGTCGTGGCGCAGGGACATCAGCTCGGGGTCATCATCGGGGACGATGTCGAAGGCGGAGCGCAGCTCGTCCGGGACGGTCACCGGGCGACCCGTGCGCAGGTCCACGAAGACCCACATCGTCTCCGCCTGGGCGAGGACCTGCCGGCCGGCCGCCCGCTGAAAGAGGAAGCGGCGCGGCGAACTCCGCGGGTGGAAGGCCGCCACCCAGGTGAGGAGCGAGACGGTGTCCCCCGCGAAGGACGGGCGCAGGTACTCGATGGTGTGCGACCGCACGACCCAGGCCGCCCCGGTCCGCTGGTAGCGCTCGAGAGGCCAGCCGTTGGCCGCCGAGTGCTCGAGGGCGACGTCCTGCATCCAGCGCAGGTAGGCGAGGTTGTTGACGTGGCCGAGGGTGTCCACCGCGTCGTCGGGCACCGAGAAGCTGCGGACGAAGATCCTGGGCATGGCTCGACCGCCTCCTGCAAGGTGGGCACGGCGACCCCGGGCGCCGGGGCCGACGGAGGGTATGCCGCCGGGCGCGGGCCCCGCAACACGCCCGGCATGCCCACCGGGCCTGACACGCCCCGGGCCGGGACGCATCCAATAGGGTGGCTCCAACAAGGCCAGGGGAGGGAAAGCGTGCCGCACCGCGTCCGCATCGGTCACGCGCACCTCAAGGTGCGCGACCTCGAGCGCTCCATCGAGTTCTACCGCCGCTTCCTCGGGCTCGAGGTCACCGAGCGCACGGGTCCCTTCGTGTTCCTCACGGGTGGCGCCGTGCACCACGAGTTGGCGCTGCAGGCGGTGGGCCCGCGGGCGCCCTCACCCCCCGCCGCCGGCGTGGGCCTCTACCACGTGGCCTTCGAGGTGTCCGACCGTCGCGCCTTCGCCGAGGCGTTCCACGCGCTGGCGGCGGCGGGCGTGCCGCTCGCCGCCGTGGACCACGGCATCTCCTGGGCGCTCTACTTCGCCGACCCCGACGGCAACGGCCTCGAGATCTACCTCGACGTCCGCGGCACCCCCGAGGGCACGCGCCAGTGGAACGGCCGCACCCTGCCGCTGGACGCACAGCGCATCTGCGAGGGCTTCGAGGGCTTCGAGGGCTAGCGCGGCCCGTCCCCCGCGGGCAGCGTGCCCGCCGGCGGCGTCTTGTCCGGGTCCGTCCGCCAGACGAGGTACGAGTAGACCGCCAGGCCCAGCACGCCGAGCAGGAGCGACGCGATCACCAGCACCGCCCACCATGCCACGTGCACGACCGCCGTGACCATGAACAGCAACCCCATCACGATGAAGAGCCACCCCCCGGCGCGGTGCGTGCGCGTCCACGACAGCTTGCTCGACAGGGTCCAGGGGGTGCGGATGCCCACGAACCAGTTGGGCCGCACCTTGCCGAGCATGTTGCCGACCACCACCAAGAGGGCCCCCACGACGAGCGGCACCCAGACCTCGATGCGCGGCTGCACGCCGCGCAGCCAGAGGTGCACGAGCCCGTAGATGACGGCCATGACCACCAGGATGGCCAGGCGCAGGGTCGCGTACATCCCCGCGAAGGCCGCGTAGTTCGCCCGCCCGGGATCGATGAGCGGCAGGAAGGTCATGAGCAGGTAGATGGCCAGCGTGAGCAGGGGGATGGCCAGCAGCCCTTCGAACCTCCCGCCCCAGCGGTCCACCCCGCCCGCGAAGTTCCAGTGGACCGGGATGCGGTCCGGCGCCGTGCCCCAGGCGGCCGCCGCGAGCGCGAACATCGCCAGGATCAGGACCCAGCACGGCCAGTCGGTGCGCCACGAGAACCTCATGATCGCTTCCCCTTTCCGCTGCGGCGGTGCTCGAGCAGTTCCAGCACCGCGGACATCGCTTCCTCGAGAGCCGAGAGGTTGAGGCTGTAGAGGATGGTGGTGCCGCGCCGCTCGGCCACGATGAGACCGGCGTGACGCAGCGCGTTGAAGTGCCCCGAGAGCGTGGACTTCGCCAGCGGGAAGCGCTCGGCCAACTCGCCCGCCGACATGTCGCCGCGCTTGAGCAGTCGCAGGATTTCGCGCCGCGTCGGATCGCCCAGCGCCCGGAAGACCTCGTTCACGCTCGCCCCTTCTCGTTCGGTGATTCGCCAACCACCGAAATAGAATGCCACGACAAGCCCGGGTCCGCAAGACCTGATTCCCGGGAGCCGTCGGGCTGCGTCCGGAAGACCGGCTCCATTGGACGCGAGCCTCAGCCCTCAGCCGCCGGCCCGCCTGCCGGCCGCGACGTCCGCCAGCACGCGGCGGGCGATGGCCTGGGCGGCGTCCGGGTGCGCCAGCCGCGCCTGCGCCTCGCGCACGCTCTCCCGCGCGGCCGGGTCAGCCAGCCAGCGGCTCACCGTCGCCTCGACCTCCTCGATCGAGTCGGCGTGCACGGCCGCCCCCGCCGAGACGAGGAAGCGGGCGTTGCGCACCTCCTGGCCCGGCGTGGGCCTGAACACCACCAGCGGCACGCGCTTGATGAGCGCCTCCGAGCAGGTGAGCCCGCCCGCCTTCCCCACCACCACGTCACAGGCCTCCAGCAGCACGTCCACCTCGTTGGTGAAGCCCAGCGTGCGGATGCGGCCGGTGCGTCCCGAGGGCAGGTGGTCGAGATGGTCGCGCAGGCGCGCGTTGGTGCCGCACACCACCATCACGCGCAGCCCCAGGTCGCTGCGCGTGAGCCGCTCCGCGAGGTCGCTCAGGGGGCCCACGCCGCCACCACCGCCCATCACCAGCACCAGCGGCCGCTCGAGGTCGAACCCGAAGCGCGCCCGCGCGGCCTCGCGGCCCATCGAGCGGGCGAACTTCGGGTCCACCGGGATGCCGGTGACCTCGATGCGCGCCTGCGGCACCCCGTGGCCGGCCAGCTCGTCGGCCACCGCCTGGCTGGCCACGAAGTAGCGATCCACGTGCGGGAACGCCCAGAAGGGATGCGCGGCGAAGTCCGTGATCACGCAGTAGAGCGGCGCGCCCAGGCCGCGCCCGCGCCGCGGCGAGAGCGCCTCCACCGGCAGGAAGTGGGTGCACACCACGGCGTCGGGGCGCTCGCGCTCGACCACGCGCACCAGACGGCGCAGGTTCAGCCGGTCGAGGGCGAGCCGCACGGGCGCGGTGCCGAGGTTCACCGGGGCCATGGCCCAGGAGTGGTAGAGCGCCCCCCACAGCAGCGGGGCGTGCGCGGCCATGGCGTTGTACGAGGCGGCGTAGGTGCCGCGGTAGAGGCGCGAGGCGTAGACCAGCGTGTCCACCTCGCGCACCAGGGCGTGGGCCTCCATCCCGGCGATGGCCTCGGCGAGCGCCTGCGCGGCGCGCTTGTGGCCGCTGCCCGCGGTGGCGTGCAGCACGGCGATGCGCGGCCCCGCGGCGACCTCGGCGCCGGGCTCGGCGACCGGGCCGGCGAGGGTCTCGACGGCGACCATCCCGCCGCCCACGGGCGGGAACAGCACCTCGCCGCGCGCGGTGCCGCGCCAGCGCGCCCGCCACCAGCGGCGCTGGGCGCGGAGCCGCGCGCGCAGGCGCCGGGAGAGCCGGAAGCGCGGGACCTTCATCGTCTCAGCCGTCCGTCACCGCGTTGCGGATGTGCCGCAGCGCGAGCCCCTCGCCCGTCAGGTCCATCGCCACCACGTCCACCCGCACCGGTCCTCCCTCCGCGGCCAGCAGCGCCAGCGCGGCGCGCTTCAGCCGCTCGCGCTTGCGCGCATCCACCGCGCCGGCCGCGCCGCCGTAGTCGGAGCGCCCACGCACCTTCACCTCGACCAGCACCCGCACGCGCCCCTCGCGCGCGACCAGGTCCACCTCCACGCCCGCGAGGCGCACGTTGCGCCGCAGCACCTCGAGGCCCGCGAGCGTGAGATAGGCCGCGGCCAGAGACTCGCCGGCGCGGCCGTGCTCCTGTGCCAGACCCATGATGTCGCTCCCCGGAGGCGTCATGGGGGCGGAGGCCCACCTCGCGTGGGCCCGGGGGAGATTCTAGGCGAAGAGCGGCAGTTCCTGCACGCGCACGGGGCTGAAGGAGAAGCGGTGCAGCGGGCAGGGGCCGAGCCGGCCCAGGGCCGCGAGGTGCTCCGGCGTGCCGTAGCCCTTGTGGCGCGCGAAGCCGTACTCGGGCCACACGCGGTCGAGGCGCTCCATGATGCGGTCGCGGACCACCTTCGCCACCACCGAGGCCGCGGCGACCGACAACAGGTGCGCGTCTCCCGAGATCACCGCCTCCTGGCGGCAGGAGAGCCCGGGCACGCGGTCGTTGCCGTCCACCAGCACCAGGTCGGGCGTCAGCCGCAGGCGGCCCACCGCGCGGCGCATGGCCTCGAGGCTCGCGCGGCGGATGTTGAGCGCGTCGATGGCCCGCGGGCCCACGACCGCCCATGAGAAAGCCCGGGCCTCGGAGAGGACCCGGGCGTACATGACTTCGCGCATCTCGGGCGAGAGCTTCTTGCTGTCGTCGAGCCCGTCCCAGCCACACCGCGGGTCGAGCACGACCGCGGCCGCCACCACCGGGCCCGCCAGCGGACCCCGGCCGGCCTCGTCCACGCCGGCCACCGTGGTGGCCTCACCCGCGACCCTCGCCTCCGTGCGTGCGAGCCGGCGCCAGGGCTTCATGCCCTACTCCTTGGTGTCTGCCCCCACCGGTCCGATCTTCTTCTCGGTCAGACGGGCGGCCTTGCCGGTCTTGCGGCGCAGGTAGAACAGCTTGGCGCGGCGGACCTTCGCGTGCTTCACCACCTTGATGTCGGCCAGCGAGGGGCTGTGCAGGGGAAAGGTGCGCTCGACGCCGATGCCCTCCGAGATCTTGCGGACCGTGAAGGTCTTGCGGATGCCGGAGCCGCGGACGTTGATGATCTCTCCGCGGAACTTCTGCTGCCGCTCCTTGTCGCCCTCGATCACGCGGACCGAGACCTCGACGGTGTAGCCGGGGCGAAGCTCGGGGCGATCGGACTTGAGCTGAGCGGCCTCGATCTTCTCAATCAGGCCCATGACGGTCTCCTTTTCTCACGCCCAAGTCGTCTGCGAACCGGGCGAACAATGCGGCCGGGCATTATACGGGAGACCGCCCGGGTCGCCAAATCACCGCGCAAGCCGCGGCCGACGCGGGGCCCGTGACCGCCCGCGCTCAGCGGTAGAGCGCCAGGATGGCGCCCCAGCTGGTGCTGTGGGTCGCCTGCAGGCCGGCCGGGCGCGTGGCGCCCGCGACGGGCGCCGGCCCGATCACGCTCAGCGTCTCGTCGGCCCAGCGGTCCATGTACCAGCGGGTCGAGTCCGGCCCTGCACCCTGCGCGGCGAGATCGGCGGGGATCGCCGCCGAGTCGCCCCGCGTCAGGTAGAAGCGGGCGTTGCCCCCGATGCGATAGTCGACCGTGCCGGCCCGCACATGCAGGTCCACGCTGGTCAGCACCTGCTTGTGCCATCCCGGGTCCTTGCCCGGCCGGGTGTCCGGCATGACGTTCAGCACCGGGTCGAACTGGAGGGTGACCGCGTCGAGCTTGGGCTCGGCCCCACCTCCCGAGAACATGTGCTGCAGGATCAGCAGCATCGTGTCGCGGCCGAAGGCGCGACCCGGGAACAGGCTGCCCGCCGAGTCGCCCGGCGCGTAGACGAAGTCGAAGTCAGCCGCGAGGATCTGGCGGAAGGACTCCCGGTCGAGGCGGTTCCAGCCCCAGGCGAAGCGGCGCACGACGTTCGCCGGGGAGTCCGGCGCGGGCGGCGTGGGCGGCTGCGGTCGCGTCGGGCTGGAGCTCTTCGAGCAGCCCGCCAGGACCAGCAGGCCCGCAAGGACGATGGCAGCCAGGGCGGATCGCGTCCAGGGGGGGCATCTCATGCTGGAATCCTACCCCTTCCCCCCGCCGGGGTTCCAGCCGAGCCGCCGCAGGAAGCGCAGGTCCTCCTCCGTGAGCGGGGCGCTCTCGAGCAGGTCGGGCCTCCGCTCGAGGGTGCGGCGCAGCGACTCCTCGCGGCGGGCCTTCGCGATCTGGGCGTGATGCCCCGAGAGCAGGACCTCGGGCACGGTCCAGCCGCGGTACTCGGCCGGTCGGGTGTAGTAGGGCGCGTCGAGCACGCCCGAGTGGAACGAGTCGCCCTCGACCGAGTCGAAGGATCCCACCACGCCCGGCAGGAGGCGGGCGACGGCGTCCACCACGCACAGCGCGGCCGCCTCGCCGCCCGAGAGCACGAAGTCGCCGATGGACAACTCCTCGTCGGCGAGCCGCTCGATGACGCGCTCGTCCACGCCCTTGTAGCGGCCGCACAGCAGCACCAGGTGATCCAGGGCCGCGTACTCGATGGCGAGGTCCTGGGTGAAGCGGCGCCCCTGCGGCGAGAACAGCACCACGCGCGTGCCCGGCGGACGCGCGCCCTTCTTCCCCGCCGCGAGCGAGGCGAGCGCCCGGTCGAAGGGCTCGACCTTCATGATCATGCCCACGCCGCCGCCGAAGGGGTAGTCGTCGGTCGTGCGGTGCGCGTCGTCGGTGAAGTCGCGCAGGTAGACGATGCCGGTCTCGAGCTGGCCCTTCTCGCGCGCGAGCCGGATCATGCCCTCGTCGAGCGCGGGCCCGAAGAAGTCGGGGAAGATGGTCAGCAGCGAGATCCTCACGCGCCCCTCACAGATCCTCGAGCCCGGCCGGCAGGGCCACCACCATGAGCCCCGCCTCGAGGTCCACGCGCTTCACCACCCCGGGCGCGGCCGGGACCAGCAGCTCGCGCTCGCCCTGCACCAGGTACACGGGATGCGCCGCGGTCGAGACCACGGCCTCGATCGTCCCCAGCACGCGGCCCTCCTCGGTCTCGACCCGCAGCCCCACCAGCTGGAAGGTGTAGGCCGTCCCGGGACCCGGATCGGGCAGCGCCTCGCGCTCCACCCACAGCTCGCCGTTCACCAGCTCCGCCGCCTGCTCGCGCGTGGCCACCCCGCCGAAGCACACGAGCGTGCGGTTGTTGGCCGGGCGGGCGGTCTCCAGCACGAGCGTGCGGGTCTCGGCACCGGCCCCCCGCCAGGTGAAGCGCTTCACCGCGTGCAGCTCGAGCGGCGTGAGCGAGACCCCGTCCAGGTACAGCTCGCCCTCGACGCCGTGCGGCCGGCCCAGCCGGCCGACCCGCACGAGCGACGCTGAGGGAGGCCCGTTAATCGGCGATCTCGAGATTCGCGTTGCGGTCGAGCCGCGACGCGGCGGCGCCCAGGGCGAGCCGCATCGAGCGCGCGGTGCGCCCCTGCTTGCCGATGACGTGCCCGAGATCGTCGGGGTGGACGTGCAGCTCGAACACGGCGTCCACGCCGGGCTCGAGGATCTCGACCGCCACGTCGTCGGGGCGGTCCACCAGGCCGCGCGCCATGAAGGTCACGAGGTCGCGCAGCTGCTGGTCCTGTGCGTCCGGCTCGGAGCGCGTGCTGGGCCGGGGACTCAGCCTGGGGGCGTCTGCTGGACCGGTATGGACGACAGTCTCAGCCCGCTCCAGCAGAACAGGATCGTCCACAGGCCCGACAGCAGGAGCGACGGCGCCGGCCGGTTTAGCCACAGGACCGCGAGACCGCTTGCGCAGAGGGCGGCCGTAGTGGACCACATCAGGAGGACGGTTCTCGTCGGACATCGGATCACACTCGCAAGTCGGTGGTTGCTGTGGTCCTTGCCGCCGACGTAGACCTTGCGGCCCTCACGCAGGCGGTTGACCACGACGAAGATCATGTCGAACGCGGGGTAGGCCAGCATCAGCAGGGGACCCAGCCGCCCCCATCCCGGCGGGGCCGCCGAGAAGGCCAGCACCGCCGAAGCGCCGAGACTATACCCCAGGAAGAGGCTCCCCGCGTCCCCCAGGAAGATGCGGGCCCTGGGGAAGTTGTAGGGCAGGAACCCGAGGCACGCCCCCGCCAGGGCGAGTTGGGCCGCCGCCAACCCGGGCGCCCCCCGCGCGGCCGAGGTCCAACCGAAGGCCGCCAGCGTGATGGCGGCCAGCCCCCCCACCATGCCGTTCATGTTGTCGAGGAAGTTGACCGCGTTCATGAGCGCCACGAGCCCCACCAGCGCGAGCGCCACATCCAGGACCGGGGGCAGGCCCGACCCCGGCAGGCGCCCGGTGGCGAGGATCATGGCCGCGGCCGCGGCCTGGCCCGCCAGCTTGACCACGGGGTTCATCCCGTGGCGGTCGTCCCACAATCCGAGCAGCACGACGACCAGCGCCCCGCCGAGCAGGAGGAAGGCTTCGCGCTCGGGACCCCGTGGGCCGAGCAGGTAGACGATCCACCAGCCCGCGAACCCGCTCACGAAGACGACCGCCCCACCGAGCAGCGCGGTGGCGGCGGTATGCAGCTTGCGCGCCTCGGGGTGGTCGAGGTAGCCGACGGTCCACGCCAGGCGCACGAAGAGCGGGGTCAGGACGACGGCAAGGAGCAGCGGAAGGCCGAACGCGGCGGCCAGCAGCATGGGGGATCTGGCCTCAGACTCGCGGCGGAGGGCTCAATCGTCCGGGCTCAGGCGCTCGCCAGCCCCGCCGGCACCGGCATGCTCATCTGCTCGCACATGTCGCGGATCGTGAGCTCGAGCAACTGGTCGAGCAGGACCAGTGGGTGGTAGCCCACGGCGCGCGAGATCTTGGTGAGGTCCGGGACGCGCCGCCTCATGTCCTCGAAGGAGCCGCCGTAGACGTTCTCGTAAGGCACGAACTCGATGTGCGAGTCGCTCTGGCACATGTCCTTGATGCGCCGGGCCAGGTCCTTCACCGAGATCTCCTCGTCGGTGCCGATGTTGTAGATCTCGCCCTCGGTGCCCCGGGCGTCGGCCAGCAGCAGGACGCCGTGCACGACGTCGCTGACCGCCGAGAAGCAGCGGGTCTGCTCGCCATCACCGTAGACGAGGATGGGCTCGCGGCTCAGCGCGCGGACGATCATGTTGGGGATGACCATGCCGTAGGCGCTCGTCTGGCGCGGCCCGCACGTGTTGAAGCAGCGCACCACGGTCACGTTCAGGCGCTGCTGCTGCCAGTAGGCCTGGGCCAGGCATTCGTCCACCGACTTGCCGGCCGCGTAGGACCAGCGCAGCTTGTTCGTCGGGCCCATGAGCCGGTCGTCGTCCTCCTTGAACGGGACCGCCACGCCCTTGCCGTAGACCTCGCTGCTCGAGAAGAGGATGGCGCGGCGCGCGTGCTCGGCGCAGGCCTGGAGCACGACCTCGGTGCCGCGGATGTTCGTGATGAGGGAGCGGAGAGGGTTCTCGAGCACGTACTTCACGCCCACCGCGGCCGCCAGATGGAAGACCCGTTCGCACTGGGCCACCAGCCCGTTGACCAGCGGCTGGTCCATGACGTTGGCCTCGAGGAAGCGGAAGCGGGGATGGCGCTCGAAGGTGCGCAGGTTCTCGAGGCGGCCGGTGGACAGGTCGTCCAGCGCCCAGACCTCGTTCCCGCGCTCGAGCAGACTCTCGCAGAGATGCGACCCGATGAAACCGGCGCCCCCGGTCACGAGGATTCTCATGCGCGTCCCCTCACAGGCCCCCAGACACGACGGTATCCGGGTCTGCCGTCCGTCCTGACGGCGGACCCGGCAAGATGACCACAAACCACGGGCAGGCCCGACTACCGGACCGTCCCGCACAGAAGTCGATATGGGGCAAGCCGCATGAGCCGCGGCCTGCAAGCCCGGCCATCATACCCCAGCCGGGCCGTCCGGCGCCAAGGAATCCCGCCCGAGGAGGCAGACCACCCCTCGGGCCGTCCGCCCCTGCCGCTCTGGACAGCCCCATCCTCCTCCGATAGCGTGCGGCGTCCACGGGACACGGTGCGGGCGGACAGCCCGCACTACTTCCCGAGCGCGGTGCCCCAAGTCATGGACCGACCCCAGCCCGACGAGACCGCCATCCGACAGGAGACCGACACGCCCCTCGAGCGCGTGGCGGACGGGGTCTTCCTGCTGCTCGCGGCGGCGCTTCCCTGGAGCATCGCGCCCATGTCCATCGCCACGGGAATCTGCGCCGCACTCACGCTCATCGTCTGGGTGCGTCGCCCCGGACGCTGGCCCGTGACCCCGGTGCTGGTGCCGACGGTCCTGTGGGCCGTCGCCCTGTTGTTGTCGGCCGGGTTCGCGCTCGACCGCAGCGCCAGCCTGCCGCGCCTCGCGAAGGGGCTCTTCCCCCTGCTCGTGCCGCTGGCGGCCACCCACGTGCGGCGGGCGCGGGCCGGTCGCCAGGCGCTGACGGTGCTGCTCGTCTCGGCGGCGCTCGCGGCGCTTTTCGGGCTCGCGCTCTACCTGGCGGGAGGCGCGTCCTATCCGAGCCGGGCCCGCGGCGCGGTCGGGCACTACATGACCTTCGGGGGCCAGCTGCTGGTCTTCACGAGCGTGGCGGCGGGCCTGGCGGTGCTCGCGCGCGGATGGCGCTGGCGGCTGGGCGCCCTGGCCACGGCGCTCGCGGGCTGCGCCGCCCTGGCGGCCACCTTCACGCGCAGCGCCTGGCTGGGGCTGGCCGTGGCGCTCGCGACCCTGCTCGGCCTGACGCGCCCGCGCTGGCTGCCCGCGCTCGCGGCCGTGCTCCTGGCGGCGCTGGCCCTGGCGCCCGCGACCTACCGCGCGCGCGCCCTGAGCGCGTTCGATCCGCGCCACCCCTCGAACCTCGAGCGCACCTACATGTGGCAGGGCGGGCTCGCGATGCTCCGCGACCGGCCGCTGACGGGCGTGGGCCTGCAGGACATGAAGCCGCTGTACGACCGTTACCGCCCGCCCCAGGCGCGCGAGCGCGCGGGACACCTGCACAGCGTACCCGTCCAGATCGCCGCCAGCATGGGGCTCGTCGGGCTCGCGGCCTTCGTGCTGCTCTACGGCTCGCTCTTCGTCGCCGCGGCGCGCGGCCTGCGGCCCATGGTCGCCCGCGGCGGACCGGCCGCGGGACTGCGTGCGGGCGTGACCGCCGCGCTGGCCGGCTTCCTCGTGGCCGGGCTCTTCGAGTGGAACCTCGGGGACGAGGAACTGCTCTATCCCCTCTTCACCCTGGTGGGCATGGCCTGGGCCGCGCGCCGCTGGGGCGAGGAGCCGGCCGCGCCCGCGCCCCCGGCCTCCGCGGCACCGGCCGGTCCGCGGCCATGAAGGTCGCGCTCGTCCACGACTGGCTCACCGGCATGCGCGGCGGCGAGCGCATGCTCGAGCGCGTGGCGCGCATGTGGCCCGCGGCCCCCATCCACACGCTGGTGTGGCGGCGCGGCGCGGTCTCTCGCGCGCTGGAGTCGCACCCCATCCGGACCTCCTTCCTGCAGAACCTGCCGGGGGGCGTCTCGCGCTACCGCTGGTACCTGCCGCTGTTCCCGCGCGCCATCGAGTCGTTCGACTTCTCCGGCTACGACGTGCTGATCTCGACCAGCCACGCCGTCGCCAAGAGCGCCGTCCCGCCGCCGGGCGCGTTCCACTTCTGCTACGTGCACACGCCCATGCGCTACGTCTGGGACCTCGAGGAGCAGTACTTCCCGCCGGGGCGCTTCCCCTGGCCGCTCTCGTGGTACGTGCGGAGCACCTGCGCGCGCCTGCGCGAGTGGGACGTGGCCACGCTCGACCGCGTGCACGCCCTCGTCACCAACTCACACCACGTGGCCGAGCGCATCCGCCGCCACTACGGGCGGGAGGCCGAGGTCATCTGGGGCCCGGCCGACCTCGCGCGCTTCCCCCTCGCGACCGGACCGCGCGACTACTATCTGTTCGCCGGCGCCTTCGCCCCCAACAAGCGCGGGGATCTCGCGGCCGACGCCTGCCGCCGCCTCGGGCGCCGTCTCGTGGTCGTGGGCAGCGGCCAGGAGGAGCGCGCCCTGCGCCGCCTCGCGCCGCCGGACACCGAGTTCCGCGGCTGGGTGGCCGAGGACCAGCTGCCGCGCGTCTACGCCGGCGCGCGCGCGCTGCTGTTCCCCGGCGAGGAGGACATGGGCCTGATGCCCATCGAGGCCATGGCGAGCGGCACCCCGGTCGTCGCCTTCGCGCGCGGCGGCGCGGTCGAGACCGTGGGGCGCGGCGCGGCGCCCGAGGCGCTGGCGCGCGCGCAGGCCGGCGGCGCGGCGCGCGTCCCCGGCGGCGTGCTGTTCGGCACGCAGACCATCGAGGGGCTGGTCGAGGCGCTGCGCCTGTTCGAGGAGCAGACGTTCGAGCCCGCGGCCCTGCGGGCGCAGGCCGAGCCCTTCTCGGTCGAGGCCTTCGACCGGCGCTTCCGCGAGGCGTTCGAGCGCGCGCACGCGGCATGGCGCGCGGCGAGCTAGAGCCCGCGCGCCCGCGCCGGGGCAGGCCCCGCGCTCAGCCGAAGTGGGTCTGCAGCCCCTGCTCCTGCTCGCGGCGCAGATACTCCAGCCACGGCGAGGGCCCGGCCGCGCGCTTGCGCGCCACCAGCAGCGTGGTGTGCGCGGCGCCGCGCCACAGCCTCGCCAGCGGACCTGCGAGGCGCGCGGGCAGCGGGTAGAAGCCCACGCCCCGCGCGCGCAGCACCTCGAGCGCACCGCCGTGCGCCACGAAGGCCCGGAATTCGCCGAAGGTGAAGCCGCGCACGTGCGGCCCGAAGGTGCGGATCGAGGTCGGCTGCCGGCCGCAGGCCACGAGCACCCGGTTGTGCAGGCTCGCCAGGTTCGGCACCGAGAGCACCGCCACGCCGTCCGGGCGCAGCACGCGGTGGATCTCGGACATCGGCCGCCACACGTCCTTGAGGTGCTCGAGCACCTGGTTGATGACGACCACGTCCACGCTGCCGTCGGGCCACGGGAAGGGCTCGCTCTCGAGGTCCAGGCGCGCCACCTCCACGCCGCGCGCCCGGGCGCGCGCCGCGACCTCGTCGAAGATCTCGATGCCCAGGGCCGCGCAGCCGAAGACACTCGCGTAGCGCTCCGTGACCGAGCCGTCCCAGCAGCCCACGTCGAGCAGCCGCGCCGCCCGGAAGCCGCGCGCGCGCAGCCGCTCCAGCTCGGAGCGGATCGTCCGCTGGACCTCGCCCACCACCTGCTCGCACAGCGTCGCCATCCGCGACTCCCCTCCCGCGGGCAGCATCGCAGGGCACGAACGCCGCGCGCAAGCGGCGGGGACCTCCACCGGCACGGGCGCACCGGCTGCGTCGGCGCCGAGCGGGAGCCGGGACGACCCGATGTGATAGCCTGACGCGCGCCGTCGCGATGGTCACGGTCCTGCGGTCCGGCACGGTCGGGAGCGTGCGACCCTCTCATGCACATCGTCCTCTTCTCCCCCATCCCGTTCGACGACCTGCACCAGCGCCCGCAGAAGCTCGCGGGGCTCTTCCGCGACCACGGTGAGCGCGTCCTCTACGTGGGCCCCACGGGCGTGCGCGAGGCGCTGGGGCGCGGGCCCGCCTTCTTCCTGCGCGCCGCCCTCGACGCGCTCGTCCTGCACCTGCGCGCCCTCCCGCAGGTCCTGACGGGCCGGCCACCGGCGCCGCCCAGGATCTCGCGCGCCGCGGCCGCGGAGGGCGCCGGGCTCGAGGTCCTGGGCGGCCCGCTGGGCGTGGCCGTCCACCGCACCGCCTCGTCGTGGCTCCACGCGCTGACGGTGGCGGCGCACCGCCAGTTCCTGCGGCGCTCGATCCTCTCGCGGCTGCCCGCCGGGACGCCCGCGGTGGCCCTCGTCGAGGACCCCCTGTGGGGCGCCGTGCTCGAGCCGGGCGACTTCCCGGCGGTCTTCTACGACTGCCTCGACGACTGCGCCTCGTTCGCCGGGCGGAGCCCCGCCGCACTCTGGCACGCCTGGGAGGAGCGCCTGGTCGGGCTGTGCGCGGGCGCCTTCGCCACCGCGCGCGTGCTGGAGGAGCGGCTGCGGAAGGTGCGGCCGGCGCTCGACGTGGAGCGCGTGCCGAACGGGGTCGACGCGGACTGGTTCCGGCGTCAGGCGGAGCACGCGCCGGCCGGCCCGAACACCCCTCGCGCTGGCCGGCCTGTCGCGGGCTACGTCGGCGTGATCGGACGCTGGCTGGACTTCGGCGTCATCGAGGCGGCGCTGGACGGCTGCCCGGAGATGGACTTCGTGTTCGTGGGCCCCTGCAGCGAGCCCGCGGCGCTCTCGCGCCTGCAGCGCCGGGCCAACTTCCGCTGGGTGCCGCGCCGCGCCTACGACGAGATCCCCGGCCTGGTGGGCGGCTTCGACGTGTGCCTCATCCCGTTCGCGCCGGGGGACATCGCGCGCTCCACCAACCCGGTGAAGGTGTTCGAGTACTTCGCGCTCGGCAAGCCCGTCGTGACCACGCCCGTGCTGGAGCTGGAGGGCTATCGTGACGCGGGGCTCCTGTACTGGGCGGAGGGCGCCGGCGCGTTCGTCGCGGCGCTGCACGAGGCGGCCGCCGAGCGGGACCCGGCGCGGCGCGCGCGGCGGATGGAGGTGGCGGGCGCCAACAGTTG
>Ga0315295_10000438_pt1 | contig 35989 bp, 14 predicted proteins | sample YL17G14_0_MG_FD_204453 | JGI IMG/M metagenome (GOLD analysis project Ga0315295, IMG submission 204453) | Sediment microbial communities from Yellowstone Lake, YNP, Wyoming, USA - YL17G14_0 | ecosystem: Environmental > Aquatic > Freshwater > Lake > Sediment | place: USA: Wyoming | collected...
CTTCGAATTGAAAAGATATAGCCATATTTCCAGCCTTGGCCGCTGGTATCTGCCTCATATCCTTGGCCCCGCATTCTTCTTTCCCACTGCCGGGCAGCCATCTCGGAAGTGAATTGCTGCATAACTCTGAAGTCGCGAGGGTTTCCATGTTCCCGTTTTCTTCTTGCCGGCTCATCGGTAAGTCCTGCATACCTCATAACGACCTCTAAAAGAATGGGTGGAGTCCCTCATGTGAAAGAACCATGGACAGTAAGGCTCGTAAAGAAGGCCCAAAGCAACGTTCGGAGATTACTATGCGATCCTTCGAATTGTTCGTCATGGCGTGAAAGCACACTTCGCGTCACTGCGAGGAGTGTAGCGATGAAGCAATCTCAGCTTCTTCAACAAGCCCACAGTCGCCTGTTTATGTCTAATAATATCTATCCTTTATTTTCGTTCCAAGAACCACAGCCACAACCAGAACAGCCACGCCAATAATTACCCAAGTCCCAGTACTCATTGAAAGCATACTACGCCTCCTTTCGAAAAATAGCGACAATCAACTATTTCTTTTGTGGCACATCCGATTATCAAACTACGAACCTACACTTGCGGACAATCACTTCCGTATCGCGTATCTCGTATATGGATTCCCGCCTTCGCAGGAACAGTAACCGGGCGACTCAGAGAAGTCTTACGCTCGCCGATGTATCCCCTTTCAGAGGCTAAAATAGAATAATAAGAGCAAGAAGTCAAACGGGAAAAGGGCATGTAACGCAAGACTTCTGAATGCCGTTTACCCCATCGCCAGAGCGGCGACACTACCCGCGAGGGCGGGATGATGTGTAAAGTTGCTGAAAACCAGGCTCTGGAATGGAGGTCAACGATGGCGGTGTGCCAGAATAGTGGGAGGAAGTATGTTCTTCACGCAAATACGTTGCTTTTCTGGTTTTCTTGTGACATGGCATTTGACATTCAACATCCTGTGAATTAGACTTCTTACAAGCAGGTGTGTTCCTCTGGGGCTGCTTTTGCCTCTAAATATTCATAAGACCTTGAGTAAGCATATGCTATCTTAATTATCTACGCACAAATTTGTGCGAGGAACCACAAGTAAAAATGGCCAAAGCTACGAATCTTTGTGCCTTACGGGCTATGGCTATGGAAGATAGCAGACGCAACAGCAATAGAGAGCAAGGGGCTGGTCCGGCCCGAGCGGAATAGTCAGGATCGCCGCTAAGTCCAGATCGCTGTCACTGAGTCGGGCGGAGCCGTGCCGTCTCAGGCGCCGATTCCTCTGGAGTCAACGCTCGGGCGGTCGCTAAGTCAGTTGTCGCAGAAGGAGCCCGAGGAGTTGGCTCGCTGGATGGAGCGACTGGTGGACCTGATGGGGTCGCGCGGTCTGGTGCCCGCGCCCCGTCGGGGGTGATCCTACTTTTGGGAATGTGCAGGGATAGTTCGACGAAATGCCCCCTTCTGGCGGCCAGACGGGGGTTAAGGAATTCAGAGCCGGGAAAGAGTCGTGGGAATTGGCAAGAATCGCTTGGTACCATGTTCGCTCACTGGGGCAACGGCTGTGGATGTTGGCCAGGAACAGGCCGGTCGCCCTGGGGGCGCTGGATAATGTTGAGCCCCCTCTTCGCGAGGGCCTGTTCAGTATCACGCAATTAGAGAGCCACGCCCGATCCTTGGCGGCAGATCGCAAGTTGGCTCCTCGTCCTGGTCCGGAGATGCTGTTGCGGCGTCTCGCAGAGAACGAAGACATCATCAGCCAGTCATACGAGGAGGTGGCAGGGGCCATCCGGCAGGGCCATCCGCACGCGCCGGCGGCGAAATGGCTGTTAGAGAACTATACGTTCATTGAAGAGCAGATCGCTCAGGTTCGCCTGATTTTCCCGCCCGGCTACAGCCGGCAGCTCCCTCGTCTGAGTTCGGGGCCATTGAAGGGATTTCCTCGCATCTACGAGATGGCCATCGAACTGGTCTCGCACACGGATGGACGCGTGGACGCCGAGAACATTTCCCATTTCATCCGATCCTATCAGACGGTCCATCCCCTGAAGTTGGGCGAGCTTTGGGCCGTGCCGATCATGGTGAGCCTGGCTCTTGTGGAGAATCTGCGGCGAGTATCGCGGCGGATCGCGTGGCGCCGACGGCACCGGGAATTCGCCGTCGACTGGTCCCAGCGCTTCGTTCAGGCAGTTCAGTTGGATCCGAAGTCCCTGATCACGATCCTGGCGGATTTCGTGCGGTCGGAGCCCCTGATGTCCGCACCGTTCCTGGCGGAGCTGACGTCCCGCCTGCAAGGAACCCATCCCGCCATGGGACTGGTGATCAACTGGGTCGAACAGGAGTTGTCGGAACGCGGGCAGACCCTGGAGCTGATCCAGCAAGCCGAAAGCCATGACCAGGCAATGGATCATGCATCCATCAGCCATAGCATCACCAGCCTTCGACAACTGGGCAGGATTGACTGGCGGGACCTCGTCGAGTCTCTCAGCGCCGCGGAAGCGATCCTTCGCCGGGATCCCGGTGGCGTACATCTCCAAATGGACTTCCGCTCCCGCGACCTCTGCCGTCACGAAATCGAGGACCTGTCGCGCCGAAGTGGTCGGGAGGAGGAGGACGTTGCTTCGGTCGCCCTTCGACTCGCCGCAGAGCGGACAAAGCGGCCGGAAACCGATCCCCGCGAGGGGACGGTGGGCTATTTCCTGATTGGCCAGGGACGCTGCGAGATCGAGTCGGAGATTCATTACAGGACCCACCTGCGTCAACGCATAGGAAGGCGTCTGCTCCGCCACGCGCTGCCGGTGTACTTGCTGGCCATCGCGATTGTGACCGCCCTGCTATCGCTGGCGGCGATCTCGATTGTCGGGCCCGGTCTCCCCTGGTGGTGGCTGGCAGTGACGATAATGGCGGTCATCCTGGTCGCCTCACGATCGGCGGTGTCGCTGGTAAACTGGTGGGCGAGCCTGTTGGTGGCACCCCGGGTCCTGCCGAGGCTGGACTTCTCCAAAGGCATCCCAGCGGCCCATCGCACAGCGGTAATCGTCCCGGCGATGCTCTCTTCTGCGGCCACGGTCGACAGGTTGCTGGAACATCTTGAACTGCGCTACTTAGGCAATAGGAGCTCCAACCTGCTGATGGTCCTCCTGACGGACCTGCCTGACGCTCTCCAGGAGCAGATGCCCGAAGACAGACCGCTGCTTGAGCGCGCATTGGGGCGAATCCGCGAACTGAATGCCCAATACGCGGGGGCTGGCGAGACGGTATTCTACCTCTTGCACCGGCCACGCCTGTGCAATCCGCGCCAGCGGCGATGGATGGGGCATGAGCGGAAACGCGGTAAGATCGAGCACTTTAACCGATTGGTGTTGACGGGAGCGAGCGAACCCTTTTCACTGGTCGAAGGAGATATTGTCCAACTGCGCAGCGTTCGGTACGGCATCGTACTGGATGCCGATACCCAACTGCCGCCACAGGCCGCCTGGAAGATGGCCGGAGCCATGGCGCATCCCCTGAACCGCCCCCGCATCGATTCGATGCATCAGTGTGTGACGCGGGGCTATGGCATCCTCCAACCAAAGCTGGCTGTCTCGTTGCCCCAATCGCAACGATCACGCTTCGCCAGCCTGTTCGCGGGAGATGTTGGCCTTGACCCCTATACCCGCGAGGTCTCCAACGTTTACCAGGACCTGTTCGGACAGGGCCAGTTCGTCGGCAAGGCCATCTACGACATCAAGGCATTTGACACCGCAGTGAGTGCCCGGTTCCCCGACAACCGGATTCTCAGCCATGACTTGATCGAGGGCTGCCATGCCCGGTGCGGATTCCTCGGTGACGTGGAACTGCTCGAGGATCATCCGGAACGCTACCTGGCCGACGCGAGCCGCAGGCGCCGATGGGCGAGAGGGGACTGGCAGATCGCCCGCTGGTTGCTGCCCCACGTACCAGGACCCGACAAGACGCCGCGGCAGAATCCGCTGGAAATGCTGGCCAAGTGGATGATCCTGGACAACCTCCGGCGAACGCTGGTTCCCGCGGCCATGCTGGCGGCCCTTCTGCTGGGATGGTTTGGAACCCCAAGTACGGCATTGCCTTGGACGGCCATGCTCGTGATCGTGTTCCTGCTGCCGGACTTGCTGCGTTCGGCGCGAGCGATGACCTTCAAACCCAGGCAACTGAGCTGGTCCACCTATCTGCCGCACGCCGGGACAAAGGAATTACGTGGCTGGGCAATCAGCCTTCTGGAACTGCTTCTGACCCCATTTCATGCCTCCATCTATGTAGCCGAGATCCTCCGAACTCAGTGGCGCCTGGTCAGCCGCCGGCACCTGCTGGAGTGGCAGACGGCGTCAGATGTCGACCGTCAGGCGCGGACCACCTTGGCTGGCACGTTCCTCGCGATGTGGCCTGCACCGGTCACGGCTGCAGTCGTCGCTGCGTTGCTGGCTGGTGTCAGGTTCTCAGGCAACATGCAAGCCACGCCCGAGGCGATCGTTACCGTAGGCTTGTTCCTGGCCGCGTGGTTCGTCTCGCCGGCGATCATGTGGTACATGGGACGTCCGGCGTTGCGTCGTAGCGGAGGCGTCGATGATCGCCAGCGTCTCTTCCTGCAGAAGACCGCTCGTCGAACGTGGGAGTACTTCGCGCGATTCGTGGGGCCGGGGCATCACTGGCTGCCTCCCGACAACTTCCAGCAGGATCCGCCCATCGGCGAGGCGACCCGCACGTCCCCCACCAACATGGGAATGGCCCTCCTGGGCAACCTGGCAGCGTGGGATTTTGGCTACGTCTCCATCGGGACGCTCCTCGATCGCACCAGTCAGGCCTTCCAGACGATGGAAGAACTGCCCCGGCACCGCGGACACTTTCTCAACTGGTATGACACGCGGACGTTGGAGCCAGCCCCTCCGCGCTACGTGTCAACGGCGGACAGCGGCAACCTCTTGGGCTCTCTGGTAGTGCTTAAGGCGGGACTGGTGGAGCTGGCCGACCGCCCCACCCTGCCGCCGAGATGGCGGCAGGGGTTGGAGGACGTCATCGGCATTCTGCTGGAGGAACTGGAACGGCCGGAGAATGCCGGCAAACCGGCATCCGAGCATGTACGGACATCGTTGGTCCAACAGATGGAGCTCCTGCTATCGGCCGGAGCCGGCCTGCCTGGGGCATACAAGGCGCTGTCCACCCTGGTTTCGGCAGCGGAGCAAATGGAACCGATGGTGGAACCGGAAAGCGAAATCGCTTACTGGCTGGGCGCGGTACGCCGCCAGAGTGAAGACCTGCGGACCGACCTGGATTGGCTGGCGCCTTGGCTGCACCATTCGCCACATCAGAGGCAAAACGGACACATGCCGCCTTTTCAGGACTCGATACCGTCCCTGCGCGATCTGGCGACTCCGGCGAACTCTGTCCCCACAGCACAGATACCTGGAGGCGACATGCTTGAGTTGGCTCGGGAACGTGCCGTTGAGCGCATCACGGTAATAGAGGGTCTCGCAGAGCGGTGCGGTGAAATGTCGGAAATGGACCTGGACTTCCTGTATGACCCGGAGCACAAGCTCCTATCGATCGGGTACGACGTTGATACGCACAAGAAGGACCCTGGCTACTACGACCTGCTCGCGTCGGAGGCCCGGCTGTGCAGTTTCCTGGGCATCGCCCGTGGCCAGGTGCCCCTTGAACACTGGTTCCATCTGGGGCGCCAACTCGCCCCGGGCGGCCGAGCCGCCGTGCTCATATCCTGGAGCGGCTCCATGTTCGAGTACCTCATGCCGCTGCTGCTCATGCCCGACTACGACGCGACCCTACTCAAACAGTCTTGCCGCGAAGCGGTCGCGCGGCAGGTTCGCTATGGACTGCGGCAAGGGGTGCCGTGGGGCATCTCCGAAAGTTGCTATAGCCAACTCGACTCGCAGAAGGCCTATCAGTACCGAGCCTTCGGCGTCCCAGGACTGGGACTCAAGCAGGGGCTGCATGATGATCTGGTCGTGGCACCCTATGCCACGGTCCTGGCCCTGATGATCGACCCGAGCACCGCCTGCGCCAACCTGGAAGTGATGGCCGCACGAGGATTTCTTGGTCGATACGGCTTCTACGAAGCCGCCGACTATACTCCCAGCCGAGTACCCCCCGGCCAGGAGTTCTCCCTGGTCCGCAGTCACATGGCCCACCACAGCGGAATGAGTCTGCTGGCGCTGGACCAGGCGCTGCTGAGCCAGCCCATGCACAGGCGATTCCTGAGTGACCCGCGGAATCGTGCCTCACTGCTACTACTGCAAGAGCGGGTCCCCCTCGCGGAGGTACGCACGCGGATCGACATGACCCGCGCGGAGCCGTATCTCAAGCACGCCGCGGAGTCGCTCGACACGTCGCTCCGATCATTCACGACGGCCGACTCACCGGTCCCCGAGGTTCATCTGCTTTCCAATGGCCGCTACCACGTCATGATCACAGCGGCTGGGAGCGGGGCCAGCCGCTGGCAGGATCTGGCCCTGACGCGCTGGCAGGAAGACGCTACTCGCGACCATTGGGGCACGTTCCTGTACGTGCGCGACCTCGACGCCGGAACGTTCTGGTCCGCGACGCCTCAGCCGACCGGCAGGGAATTCGACCGCTACGAAGCTGAATTCTCCCAGGGAGTCGCCGAGTTTCGCGCCACACGAGAAGACATTCAAGTGCACATGCGGGTGGCGGTGTCGGCCGAGGACGACGTCGAACTGCGGCGCCTGATCGTTTCGAACCTGTCGAATCGAGAGCGGCATATCGAGATCACGTCGTACGCAGAGGTGGCGATGCTTAACGGCTTGAATGCCTCCGAACAGCCGGCATTCAATGGCCTTTTTGTCGAAGTGGAGGCTCTGCCCGCCAAGGCCGCAGCCGTCTGCACGCGTCGGACCCGGTCGCCGCAGGAGAACTGGCCTTTGTTCTTCCATGGGATGTTTGTGCATCACCAACCCATTTCCGAGGGCGTGACTTGCCAGACCGACCGCTCCCGCTTTTTAGGCCGCTGCCGAACGGCAGCCAATCCAGCCGCCATGACCAGCGAGTTTCCGGACACCTGCGAGCCCACTCTCGATCCCGTGATGGTCGTCCGGCGCACGATGCGCCTGGAGCCAGGGCAGTCCGTCACCATCGATGCCGTCTGGGGTGTGGCCCCGGATCGTGTAGCAGCCTTCTTACTGCTGGACCGGTATTGTGACCCGCACCTGGCCACCCGCGTATTTGAACTGGCGCGGATGCATAGCCAGATCCTGCTTCACGGGTTGCAGGCTACGGAGGCCAACGCCCAGTTATTTGGACGAATGGCCTGTTTCCTTGCCTACGCCAGCCCCCGGTTGCGCGCCCGTGGCAGTCTCATCGCACGCAATCGAAAAGGTCAATCCGCTCTTTGGGCCTACGGGATCTCCGGCGACTTACCTATCGTCCTGCTGCGGATTTCGGATCCGACGGCCCTGGACCTGGTGCGCCAGATTATCCAGGCGCACGCGTACTTGCGACACAAGGGCTTGCAGGTCGAACTCGTCATTCTGTCGGAGGCGTATGCCGGCTACCGCCAGAACCTCCTGGACGCGATCATTGACTTGATCAATGTGGGACCGGAGGCCAAAGCCCTTGATCAGCCTGCTGGCATCTTCGTGCGGAATGTGGCACAGGTACCGGAAGAGGATGCACTCCTGCTCCAGGCCGTCAGCCGCATCGTGCTGAGCGATCGAGCCGGCACCCTGTCTGAGCAGTTGGATCGGCAGGTGCTCCCCGAGTGGCACGCGCTCCCACTCAAGCCGACACGAGAGCCCGAGCGACCATTGCGCCAGACCGGCGAGCCGCCGCGTCGCGACCTGATGTTCTTCAACGGCTGGGGCGGATTCACGACGGACGGCCGCGAGTACGTCGTCGTCCTGGAACCAGGCGTGGTCACGCCCGCGCCGTGGGTCAATGTCCTGGCCAATCCCCACTTCGGTTCGGTCGTTAGCGAATCCGGGGCGGCCTATACGTGGTACCAGAACGCGCACGAGTTTCGGCTAACACCCTGGTACAACGACGCTGTCAGCGACGTCAGCGGCGAATGCTTCTATCTCCGCGACGAGGAGAGCGGCGTCTTCTGGTCGCCGATGCCTGGGCCGGCCCGAGGCCGTAGCGCATACGTTTCACGACACGGACTGGGGTACACGGCTTTCGAGCACAGCGAAGAAGGCATCTCCACAGAGATCTTTACGTATGTCGCGCCGGAGGCCCCCCTGAAGTTCATCACCGTTAGCATCCGGAACCTCAGCCGCCGCCACCGTCGGCTGAGTCTGACCGGCTATGCTGAATGGGTCCTGGGCGAGAGCCGTCAGCGCAACGCCATGCATGTGGTGACCCGGCTCGATCCACAGACCGGGGCCATTTTTGCGTCGAACGCCTACGGTCTGGACTTTAGCGGCGCTGTCGCCTTTCTGTATTGCAGCCATTCCCAACGAACGATCACGAGCCGCCGGACCGAGTTCCTGGGGCGCAACGGTTCGCCGGCGGCACCCGCAGCCCTGGCCCAGAAGGAGTTATCCAACTGGGTCGGCAGCGGCGTCGACCCCTGCGCGGCGATCCAGGCCTATATTGACATCCCGCCCGAAGAACAGGCGCAGGTCGTATTCGTGCTCGGCGCGGCCGACAACGAGCACCAGGCGAGATCCTTGCTATCACAATATGGCAGCGTTGACGGAGCCCAACGCGTGCTGGAAGAGGTTTGGGAATTCTGGAAACGCAATCTTGGCCGAGTCTACGTCGAGACACCCGATGCGTCCGTAAACCTGCTGGTCAATCATTGGCTGTTGTACCAGACCTTGGCCTCTCGTCTCTGGGGGCGTAGTGGATTCTACCAGTCGGGCGGCGCCTACGGCTTCCGGGACCAGTTGCAGGACTCCCTAGCGCTCCTGTACGAATGTCCGTGGCTCACGCGACAGCACCTGCTCTTGTCCTCCAGTCGCCAGTTCCAGAATGGAGATGTCCAGCACTGGTGGCATCCGCCGTCGGGCCGCGGCGTACGCACGCGCATCTCGGATGATTACCTGTGGCTGCCCTACGCTGTCTGCCGGTACGTCGCGGTGACGGGCGACACTGGCATCCTGGACGAAGAGACCGCATTCCTTGAGGCGGCGCCACTGGAGCCGGGGGAAGAAAGCCGCTATGGCCTGCCGCGCGTCTCCGACCGTCGCGCCACCCTCTGGGACCATTGTGTTCGCGCGCTGGATCGCGGCATGCGCTACGGAACCCACGGGCTCCCGCTGATGGGATGCGGAGACTGGAACGACGGGATGAACCGCGTCGGCCGCCAGGGGTCGGGCGAGAGCGTCTGGCTGGGGTTCTTCCTCCATGACGTGCTGGACTCCTTCGCCAAGCTGGCCCAGAGGCGGGGCGACCATGCCTACGCCGAGAAATGCCACTCCGAAGCTCGCGGCTTGAGCGAGAGAATCGATGCCAGCGCCTGGGATGGCCGATGGTACTTGCGAGCGTTCTTCGATGATGGCCTGCCCCTGGGTTCGGCGCAGAACAGTTACTGCCAGATCGACCTGCTGCCGCAGGCATGGGCGGTCATCAGCGGGGCAGCCGATCCCCATCGGTCGCAGCAAGCACTGGAGGCTTCGCTGGAGCGGCTGGTCGATCCTCATGCGGCGATGATCCGCTTGTTCGAGCCGCCGTTCGGCGGTACGGAAATGGACCCCGGCTACATTCGGGGCTATGTCCCCGGCGTTCGAGAGAACGGCGGGCAATACACCCATGCCGCGGTCTGGGCCGTCATGGCTGTGGCCCGGCTTGGCAATGCCCAAGAGGCGTGGCGGCTATTCTCACTGCTCAATCCCATTCGTCATGCCGACTCGCCCGAACGGGCATCGAGGTACAAGGTCGAGCCCTACGTGGTGGCAGCGGACGTTTATAGCACCAAGGGGCACGAAGGCCGGGGAGGCTGGACTTGGTACACCGGATCAGCCGGCTGGATGTATCGGCTTCTCGTGGAGGACCTGCTGGGGCTCCGGCTTGAGGTCGATACGTTGACCTTCTTGCCGCTCTTGCCCGTGGATTGGAACGGGTACACCCTGCATTACCGCTACCGCAATACGCTCTACCACATCCGCGTGGTCAAGATGGGCGACCGGGCAACACAGGTCCATCGCGTGGTTCTCGACGGCGACGAGCAATGCGACAGAAGCATTCACCTGGTCGATGACGGCAAGGAGCACCCAGTCGTTGTGGAGGTCGGAGATTCATCGGCGAGAGCCCGCACGGCGGATGGAACGGTGTGAAGGTCGCCACCAACCCAGCCGTTAGCATCAAGCGCACCCAGCGCCCGGCCTCCGCTGTGGTTTTGGGGCGAGGTCTTGGGCGAGGAGCTTCTACATCGGGTTGTCAGGTCTTGTGTGCAGCGGTGATGACTTGGTTCTCAAGGCACCCGTCTCTGTGGGCCGTGATCTTCTTCAGGCGAGGATTGGGCCAACCGAGAACGCGTACCAAGCCGTATGCAGAGGTCCTGGGGACGCAATTGTAGCCAAGTTGTCCTTCCCGCTATGGTCGAATTGGCAGATAATAAGCTGTCCAGTTGTCCGGTTGTAGGCACCTGCACAAAAATGCGAGAAAAGAAGATGAGATTGGAAAAATAAAGATAATAAAATGCTGGGCTTTTTGGTAGAATTCCTTTCATTTAGAGAGGGACTACAGAGTTGTAGAATTGAAAGAAACGTGAATTTCTCATAGATTATGGTAATAGACGATGCCATCCAGACTCTTACCAAGATTTATCAGTCAATCGACCAAGGGATTCCAAAAACAGCCGCCAGTCCTGACGCTTTAGTCAATCACTTAAACGATTTATATGGCGAATCCCGCGAAGGTCTTACCTCAGAAGAACTGTTCGCATACGATGACGTCAGAAGCCCTTCAATAACACTTACTATTGGTGTTGATGTTGAATTTGACATCAAAAGAGTCATGGAGAATATGCGGACAAGACTCCACGCAACACAGTCTGGCAAAGCGGATGAAATAGGAAAAACGGGCATAGTCTGGTCTCATGGACGTTATGATTTTGTGTGTGACGACGATGCAGGACTTCTACGAATATCACATAGATATAGCCATAAGAAAGTAGATATAAAATCTGTGTTAAGCGTAATAAAGAAAATGATAGATTATGCCAGAGATTATCTGGAGGAAGCCAAGAAATCTGCACAGGAAAGCACCGGAACTCCAGAAACAGATTGACACTCGTGTCCCAACTCGCTTGGCGACAAAACAACCTTGATTCCACCTTTTCGCTCTTTATTATAACCAGCATTCTTAGCCCAAGTTACGCAGTTATGAAGTTTGTCGGCTGTTGGCATTAGTAGACAACTTGGGACTCAGGGAAAACACTATCATCGTGTTCACGTCCGATCACGGTGAGAACTATCCATTGAACTGGAACCAGCACCACAAGCGTCTGTGTTACGACCAGGCTGCCAATGTACCCTTGATAATCAGCTGGCCGGGAATGTTACCTGAGGGCCGGCAGATTGATATATCTGGCTACCGTTTCCCGGTCGATTCCAAGCTCGCGGGCGATACGCCGGCCAGACCAGCCACGCTGTTTTAGGGTCAATATCGCGTTTACCATAGCCATTTTGAGCTGATTTGCCATAGGAGAACTCCCTGAAATCCTGACCTTGTGAATTTCAGAGAGGTTCTACGGCAATCTATCGTTCACTCAAAGTGGCTGGTTTTGAACGCGCCCATAGTGGCCGGGTTTAAGCGCCCCTTGACAGCGGCATCCATGTCACGATGTATATAACAACGTAGCCTTCTTAAAATCGATCCCTAATTTGAAGAGTTCATTGAATACGTTGACGGCAGGAAATTCCCATAAAATATTCGCTCTTATGCAAGAAAGGGATGTCTATCTCTGCTCGATCTGGGCAAAATCAAGACGTGTGGAGTCATTTTGGAGACATGAATTTTCGAAGAATTCGGGCGTTCAGCAGTCAGTCCTTGTGGCGAACGAACTCGATGAAATCAAGCCTGGCCTGTTCCTTTTGATCCGCCCTGCCTATCAATGTTATTTCGTCGTCTTTATTGACATGGATGTTCTTGAATTTGCGCCAGCGCCAGTAGTCCGTGTCCTCATCCAGCTTGAAGGACGCCTTTTCTTCTGCTGCTATCAGAAGTGTTATCTGGCTTTTGCCGTCTTCCTCATCGAAATAGGTTATCCTAATATCATAGATGCCGGAGGGCTCGTTAAAGGTATAGGCGGCCTTGCCGGTTCCGTTGGTTTCCACACCCCATTCTTCCACGAATTCCTCCTTGAACCGCACGTAATTGTCGAGTTTCATTTCCTCAACCTCTTTCCCGATGGTTGGAGGAAGCCCCTGGACGCCCGCCTCAATCATTCCCTGCTTAAAGGCCCGCATAAGAGAAAAGGACGCGCCATCATAATGCTTCAAGGCCAGGCCATTCACTTTCGCAGGATGCTCTAAAGCGACTTTAATGCCTGCCCTGACCAGTTCGGGGAACGCATTCATACGTGTGGCGATGCCACATATCAAGGGCATATCCGGGCCTATGAAGTTCCGGTTCGTTTCCAGCCAGTCTTTGCGCAGGTCAAAGGTTTCGTTGGCCCTGCCATTTTGTTCTTGATGATCTTGGTTAACAACTGAGCCGAGGTATGGTGCCACGGCTTTGATGTCCAGCCCGAAACTCATGGCATCCTCACCACTCCATGGAAAGACATCATTAAGACGGAGGTGGCATTTGGGATTTTCTTGCTTTATTTTCTCAGATATCTGGCGGTACAATCTGGTGGTAGAGTCTCGCCTGAATGCCAGCCATTTGTCTCTTTCCGGCTGGGCGTTCTTGTTTTTCTTCAGGACGGGGATGGCCGCCTCCAAATCAAATCCTGTCCTTTTCGCCTGTATGATACAGTGTCTGCAAAAACAGGTTCCGCCCTCGTCGATATCCTTGTCATTAAACAAATATTGACATGTCTGAATATAGTCAACGTCGTAGTTGGCTGCTATATCCCCGAAAAGGGCGATGATATATTCGCGCGTATCCGGATGATTAGGGCAGAATCTGACCTCGCTCCATGATTCGCCACTGATTGTCTTCTGCTGCCAATCCGGGTTTGCTCTGACAAGTTGTTTGGGTATGGGAAAATGAGAGACCTCCGCTCCAACCCCTAATCCCCTTGCTCGGCATGAATCCACCACAAGTTGGAGCCAGTCCGTATCCCTTATCCAGTCGTAATCCGACAAGAGCGGCTTAATCGTTCCGTATCGTTTCATATCAGGATAGAATGAGACTCGGGAATCTTCGGCCTCGAAACTATCCCTGGATGGATTATGCGGGAATTCAGGGGCCATAAAAGGGCGGTGCTCTTGGTGCATAACGACAATCAGGTAGATGTTGTTGACCCCCGCCATTGACTGTACGTTATCCAGTACGGTACTCATGTCTTCGTCATAGATGGTCCAGGGACGGAGCTGGGTCCCGACTTCGAATTCCGAGGTGGCGTCGGGTTTCCAGGTAGGCTTCCATGCCAGTATTTCGGCTTCTGTCCGAACAACGAACCCACCTGCCAAAGCACAGAGAATCAGCAAGAATTGTCTCATATCAACCACCCTTACGTTTGCATCTGCTCAAAGCACATGGTTATCTCACTATCATTGAGCCAGTAGTGTGGCAGACCCGCCCGCGATCTCCACGTCCTTCCGCACCTCCGCGGTCAGAGCACGCCAGTCACACAGCCCCACGCGGTTCAGTAGGATAGGATTGGTGTACTGGGCCAGGGCCGCAGCCGTGTAGCGATCCCAGTACTGGGCGGCCTGGGTCATCTCCCGGATGGCCGCATCCTGGTGGGCCCGGCCCTGATTCTTCCGGTACAGGGCCAGTTCGGTTGCGCCGCGGATCTTGTGACCGTAGTATTTGCCCAGGTAGGCCATGGCCCGGATATCCCCCAGGGTCAGCCGGAGCTCCTTGTCCGTGATCTTGGGGAGCCTGTCCAGGATCTGCAGGGCCTGGTCCGCGTGGTCGTGGAGTTTCTGCGAGATTTGGATCGGCGTCGTGCCGGACAGCTGGTTGCCTGCAACTACGGCGTCGACATAATCCGGGATCGCCACGTAATCCGTGCCCGGGTGGGTGCCCAAGGTGATGAAGCGGTTGATATCGTGGAAACCGCTCGAGGTCTGGGCAGGCTCGGACTTGCTGAAGCAGCCCTCGATGTACCACTTGAAGTCCAGGTCCCCCCAGTGAAAGCCCGTGGCGATGGGATAGACCATGGATGCCTCCTGCCAGGCCGTGAACAGGTCCTGGCCTTGGACCTGCGGAAAATGTGCGCCCAGGATCTGGACGAGCCGGTCGTTGCCCAGGTTCGGGTCGTATGCAAGGCGGCCCCAGAGCATCCAGTGGTACCAGTGCTTGTCCATCTCAAGCTGGCGGGGCGTCTGCGGCTCTGTGCTCAGGAACTCCCGACCCCAGACATACCCATCCGAGCCGTAGTAGTACCCCATGGACGGGTCGTAGGGCATGTTCTGGATGAACTCCCGCACGAAGTCCGGTGCACCCCAGCGGAAGTAGAAGTTGTCATCATTGCGCAGGGTCCAGATTGTCTTGAGACTGCCGATGTCTTTGACAAAGGTGTTGCAGAAAGGCTGCATCGTGGAGCTGAGCACGTGCGCCTGAGCATACTTGAAGCTGAACATGAAGTTGATGTCCGGGTGGTCAACCAGGGGCTTGAAGGTCTTGGCGATGTCCTGGGCCCCGGTCTGATGCTGGCGGTGGATCAAGGTAATCTTGCGCCCGGGCTGGGCTGTGGCCGCGTCCAGGACCCCCTGGCCATAGGTCGCAAACGCCCATGCCTCCTTCTGGGCAGTGCTTATGCGGGGCATATTCTCGCCCGTGGTCAGGCCGATGCCGGCCAAGTCCGGATAGGTTAGGAACATCTGCTTGACGCTCTTGCGAAAGTAGTCCGTGGTCGTAGCGTTGTCGAACTTGTCCGTCAGTCCGTATTGGCCGTTGGTGCCGTGCACGAAGATGTTCCAGGTGACCACATAGAGATCCACGTTGTGGTCCTTGCCGTAACGCATCACCTCCCGCCAGAACGCGATCTTCTGGTCCATGGTCAACTTGAGTGTCTGGATTACACTTTGGACATCGTCCAGGGCCACCTTCTCATAGCCCGGCACCCGGACCATGGACGGGAACGGATGGAGGTTCCACAAGGACAAATAATTATAGCGAAACCGGGCCAAGTCATCGATATACGCCTTCCAGAACGCCATGTCCCACATCACCAAGACATTCTTGCGCTGGGCATCTCCATCGTGGTTGTGGTATGTGGGTGTCCGCTCATCCAGGGGGCAATTGAACTTGATGCCCCGCAGGGGCATGTAGGGATTCTGGTCCACGGCGCGGACAGCGCCGAGATCCCCGCAGCGGATGACCTCTGCCAGTTCCAGGCCGCCATACATCCCCCCGGCTGCGTCCTTGCCGATGACCCAATGCGTGGTCCGGTCTCCGGCCGAGGTCGTTCGAATACTGAAGCCCTCGGGTCTTAGGTTTGCGGACGCGGTGGCGCCTTGAACGCGCATCGCATCGATCACGGCCGTGTCACCCAGAGTAGCCAGCACAATCCGTGCGCCATTCGCACCCGAGCCGATGTTCGAGAACGGCATCTGGCTGGTGGAATGACCACGATCTGCCAGGGCCCTTTGCACCTCGCCCACCGCAAAGCTGATCTGCGGACAGGCCACGTCGTAACACAGGGTAACGGTCTCCGCCGCCTGCAGCCAGGACGTCGCCGACACCCAGATTACAATCGCGCTACACACCTTCCCTATCCTTATTGCTCCTATTCCTTTGATCTGATGTCTCATGTGTATCCCCTATTTGCCTTCATAGAACCACCTCCACCTCCTATCTAAAAGCGATCCACGAGATGCGCTTGGTTATTCAGTACAACCAACAAACACGGTTGCTTAGCTACTCTAAGGTTTCAACTGCTCAAGTCGGAAAGTCCAGGAAACTGGGCATTCCAAAGGCACGGCTTGCTTCTCTCTCAGCAATTATTTTGACTCTTGCATTCGTATGTCCCTGTCTTGCCGCTGGCCCCCTTGGTCTTGCGAAGTCAACCCCTTAACCCTTTCTGCTCGTCGCCGGCGCGATTCAGATCCACGCCGTCGGCGCTCAACGCATCCTGAAGACCGGCTACACTCAACTGTCGCGGCGCACAATCTTTGCGAGCCGCCAAAGCGGCTGCCAGCCCGGCGGCATGGCCGGTTGCGACGCAGTTTCCCATACTCTTTCCGGCGGAGGCCGCCACGTGCGTGGCCGAGATGCATCTTCCGGCCACTAACAAACCGTCCAGCTTCTCTGGTAATATGGCCCTGTACGGAACGTCGTGAATCTTCATTTTTTCATATCGAACAAAGCCGATATCCAGGAAGCCGCTTCGCCAGGCAATCGCATCGTCGAATTTCCGCCCGCTGAGCGCGTCCTCTTCGGTCAGAATGTAAGGTCCCTTGACGCGGCGCGTTTCGCGAACCCCAAGCTGGGGACCGGTGCCAATCAATTCTATATTTCGCAGCTCATCACCTCCGAACTCGTGCATGGCCTGAACCATCTGCAAAACTTGGCGCCGGCTCAGGCACTCGGCTTGCGTGCGCTCAACGGGGTCAGTCATATCGAACTGTCCGAGGTCCCTCGTTCCGGCGTGGTTGATATAGAAACTGCTGCTGTTTGAAACTCTGTCCAGGCCCCAGCCGCTCGGAATCAGCGGGTACTTGCTCTTTGCCTTGCGAGCAATCTCTCCCATGTTGGCCTTTCGGGCCTGCTCAGCGGTCACATTCGTCAGGTTGAGGCACAGCGTCTGGGGCGAGAGTGACCCGGTTTCCTTCATTGTTTCGGCTCCGGCGAAGTACGCGACGTCCGCGTCACCGGTACAATCGACAAAGACCTTGGCACGAATCGTCGCCAGTCCCTGTTTTGTCGAAACAATAACACCGGCCAGACGTCCCCCTTCCACCAGGGCGTCCACGGCGCGGGTATGAACCAGGTATTTGCAGCCGACCTGGTCGAGGGCATCGAGCACGGCCACCTTCAGGTAATCAACGTTACACCATAGTTGGTGCTCGCCTATCCTGATTGCCTGGTCGCCGTACGCCGTGAGCTTCTCAATGATCAGCTCGTGCACCTTCGATCGCGGCTGTCTGTCTGGCCGCATCTGGTTGATCGGCATCCCCAAACACCACGCCGCCACTCCCCCGAAGAAGGCATGATGTTCGATCAACAGTGTTTCAGCGCCATGCCACGCCGCCCCCAGGGCGGCCCCAATACCAGCCGGACCGCCTCCTATGACCAGCACGTCCGGCTTGTAGGTAATGGTTGTCATCCGCCGCGATAAAGCGATGGACTCGTTTTGACCAGACGTGGTCTGCGATGGCGAACCGCCGCTCACCGAGCCAGCCATCGCGACACCAGCGGCTGCAAGAAACTTACGCCGATTCAAACCTTTACGTTGTCTCATATCCTGTTGCTCCCTGTTGAATCACTTTTTATTGTTTTATCTCGAGGTGTACGGGTCCTGCATTGAGCGCCCCGACAGTTATTCGCTTGCCGCCGCCGGCGTCCGTGATTCTGATGATTCGCTTCTGCCCGGGGGACATGTCGAAGTAGTTGTCTTCAAACACAGCGCCTGTGATGTCGTCAACTTGCAGGCGGACGTTCCTGACAAACATATCCGTGCTGATTTCTATCCCGTCATCGGTCTTATGAACGGCCAGTTTGGCCCGTGGCAGATGGAGATAGCGCTCCCCAGTCAGCAGATACGTGGCCTGTTTTCCCATGAAGCTTGCCTCCAGAAATTCGGTGCGCAGGGAAACAGGCCCCAGATCCGTCGTGACGAGACAACGTTTGGCCTGGCCGGGTTTCAGCGAAACTTCCGTCTCCAGCCAGCCGAGCGTTTGGCCGTCAAACCGGCGACGACGCACTTCAAGCGGGCCCGAAACGGGTTCGACGGAATCGTTGACAACCCAGACGGCGATCCAGTCCGTGGTCCGCTCGAACGATATCAGCACGGGATCATAGGCTCGACGAAGGAAATAGAACGGTATCTTCGGTTCGAGATAATAGTCTATGACGCTCCAGTAGATGATAGGCCAGGAATCATTGAGCCGCCAGACCATGTTGCCCCAGCATCGCCGGCTGCCGTCGGCTGCGCCGTCGGGCAGGCCGCGGCGCTGCCTTTCGACCCGATCTCGCAGGTACTCGCCGTGAGCCATGCCGAGAACGCGGATCAGGTCCTCGGCGGATTTTGGATCGCAATACTGCTCGACGGCTCCGACCTTGTCCCACGATCCGCCCACGGAGCGATACTGCCACATAGGCGGCCAGGCGGGCTTGCCGGGCGTCCGGACCGCGGGGTCATATCCTTGCGGCCATAACTGCTCATCGCTCAGGAACAGTTTCATGCTGGATAATGAAGGGGCGCTGGCGCGTCCGACCTCCGAGGCAAACAGCGGGACGGAAGCCTCAGGGCAAAAATTGAGCGTGGTATAATCGTGCCAGTCGCCTTCGAGCGGCCAGTTCGGAACCTTCCCGCCGTAGGGCGAGCTGGGATGAAAGATCCGCGTCGGATCTAATTTCGCGCACGCTTCGGGCATGATTTGCTCGAACAATTCAAGACCGACGGTCGGCCGAGTGCCCCGCTTGAAGTCCCAGCCCATATAATTCTCGTTGCCTCCCGCCCAGAGCAGGATCGACGGATGGTTACGCAGGTCGCGGAGCATGCCTTCAATCTCCGCACGGCAGTTTTCATCGAAGGCGGGCTCACCACTGGGGTGCATGTCGTATCCAAACATGAAATCCTGCCAAATCAGAATCCCCCGGCGGTCGCACTGCTCGTAGAACTTCTGCGGAGGTACGTGTCCTTCGCCCCAGATTCTCAGGATGTTCATTCGGCCCTGCTCAAACAAGTCGAGCAGCCGCACGGCTCGTTCTTGCTGCCAGCAGTGGGTCATGCCCTCCAGCGGCGCCCAGCACGCCCCTCGAAGAAAGATGGGCTGCCCATTGATATCGAAGCGAAAGCGTTTTTCTCCCGTTTGCGGATCCGTCAGGACTGCCTTAATGCTTCTGATGCCGAAACGGACATTCCTGGTATCGAGTAATTCTTCCCCATGTTTGAGGAGAATTTCAAACTCATAGAGATTTGGAGTCCCATGCGTCCGCGGCCACCACAGCATGGGGGTCTCTACACCGATCTGCCGATTGAAAGACCCGTTTGATACCCCGCCTGTCCCGGAATCTATTCTCTTGCCTGAGGGGTCGGTCAGCATCCAAGTAACTGACGCATCCTGCCCGGAGGTCTTGACCTGGACGTGAACTTCGGCTTTCCGGAAATCCCCGGAGACTTCGGGCCGGACCCAAACGTCCTCGATCCAGGAAGGGCCGGGTATATCCAACAGAACGTCACGATAAATCCCCACCTTCACTGAGTGTGGGCTGGCGCCGAGATAGGAACTGAAGTCGCTGTGACTCTTCCTGAGATATTTGTGCTTGCCAAGACCTTCGTACCGCTCCGGGACTTTGACTTCGCTGACGAATCGCAGCGGCGAGGAAAAGACAACCAGAAGAACATTATCTTGCCCCGGACTGGCGAGCTTATCTCGCACGTCCACAGACCACCTGCGATACATGTTATCGAAGCGGCCGATTTCCACTCCGTTCAAATAGGCCGCCGCCAATGTGTCCAGCCCTTCGAATCGCAGAAACGCAGACCCTTCGCTTTGGGCCGGGCTTTTGAAGACGCACGCATAGGCCCAGTCCTTTTCTCCGACCCAGGCGGATTCGGCCGCATTCTTGCCCACGTGCGGGTCCGAGATTCTGGCGTGCTCCAAAAGCACATCATGCACCTGGGCCGGCATACGAGCGCTTAGCCACGTCGGATCGGGCGACGAAATCGAGCGGCTCAGCTCGGTAATGTCGGGCTTGTCTGTCTCAAGCTGCTTGATATACCAGTTCTCGGTAAGAGCAGTGACAGTTCTTTGCTGAGCCTGCACGCAGGGCACAGCGATGAATTGAAGCAGCACGAACGCCCACGTTACCATTATTCCGCGCGCCCGTCGACGCGCTGCCTGCGATTTGTCAAACCTCTTTTGCAGATGTGCCATAGCGACTCCTCGTCTGCGTCCTCTCTTTTTGTCTCGGCCGACAAAACCCGTCTTTCTCCCAATCGGACGTCTTATTGCTGCCCTGGCTCAGAAGTCACGAACGGAGCCGTCCGGCGCATTCAACCGAGGTTGGAGGCCAGGCTTGCGAAACGGTTTAGCGCCGGCCAGCTTCTCATCAAAAGTAACGCCCAGGCCCGGACCTTCCAGGGGCAGGGCGAATCCCTTTTCCACGGTCGGGTAGGGTTTGACCACGTCACCTTCACCCTCGCCGTTGACCCACGGCGCCTCGATCATCGTGACATTGGGTATGGCCAGAGCCGCGTGCAGTGTCGCCGCCGATCCAAGCGGACCCGCGTTGTTGTGCGGAATCAGGTCGATGTAGTAAACCTCCGCCAGAGCGGCGATTTTCTTTATCTCGCTGATCCCGCCACAGTGAGTGACGTCCGGACGAAGGTAATTGACGTATTGCTTCACGACCGTCTCGCGGCAATCCCACTTGTTATGGTAACGTTCCCCGATGGCCAGAGGGATGTCGGTGTGCGCCCGGACCTGCGCCAGGGCCTCGGGATTTTCGTGGCGGATGGGGTCTTCGATCAGGAAGGGCCGATAGGGTCTCGCTTGTTCCGCAAGCTTGATCGCCCATTGCGGATCGTAGCGGCCGTGACATTCGAGGATCAGGTCAACGTCGTCCCCGACGGCCTCTCGAATCGCCGCCAGGTATTCGATCTGCTGCCGGACGGCGAGCTGGTGGTCGTGCAAGTCCTGGGCGTCGTAACTATGGAACGCACGGAATCGGATGGCCGTGATACCCTTGGCGGCGCGTTGCTTTGCCTGGCGCGCGGCCTCTTCGGCGGTATTGCCCGACACGTGTCCATAGACACGCACCTTGGTCCTGGCCAGGCCACCAAGCAGTTGATAGACGGGGACGCCATAAGCCTTGCCCTTGATGTCCCACAATGCCTGGTCGATCCCCGCCAGCGCCGTCCCGGTCGATGGGCCTCCACGGTAGAACCGCCGCCGGAAGCAGGTCTGCCATAGATATTCGATCCGCTCAGGGTCCTCCCCGATCAGATACGGGGTTATGTCCCTGAGCATCCCCTCCACGGAATAGGGAAGAAAGGAGTTTGTCGCGTCACCATAGCCCACAATGCCGGCATCGGTCTCGATCCGGACAAAGACGTCGCTGCCCGTCAGAATCGGGTTCACTTTGGTGATCTTCATGCGTGGAACACTCCGCTGTCGTTGCGCCGGCCCAGCAGACGGCAATGCCTGATCCTGTCCCCAGGCGGATCGACCGGCCGTCCACAGGAGTCCGGCGCCGGCGATTTCCCTGAACAAGCTCCGGCGAGCTATCTTTGTCTTGCACTGCTTCACGATCATGTCCTTTCCACAGGTGCGATTTCAGAAGGTCCAAATAGATCAGCGGTCCAGCTTCACAATCACATAAGGCATCTCTACATCCATATCCGGGAACATCCGGCCGTTGCCCTGGGTGTCCACCGCTTCGATGAAATACATCAGGTCCCACTGGGGGACAACGAATTCGCCGGGAATCGTGGCGGACCACAAGCCCGTCTGTGGATCATACTGCATTTGGGCGCTCTGGTAGTCTTCAAACTGGGTGACGTGCCGATAACGCAGCCGAACCCATTTGACGCCGGACGGATCCAGGACTTTGGCCTTCACGTCCATACTCTTTCCCGGCTTTGGAGCCTGGACACGCACAATATCCACCTGAGGGGGCTGATCGTCGCTTGTGATCGTCATCACGATGGGATCCTCATCGCCGGCCGTGGGCATATAACCTATGCGGCCCTGACTATCCCGAGCCTCAATGAAGTACTTGATCTGATCGGTTCCCTCCGTCACGGGCACGTCCGCCTCGTACTGCCATCGGCCGACAGCCTTCATATCGACGGAACGCCATTGGCCGTCCAGGAAGAACCAGACCAGCACCTGGGCAAGCTGGTTTTCCGCGCCGACCGTGGCTCGCAAGCGAACCGTCCGGCCTGGGGCGTGGCGCCAAACGGGCACATGAGCGATATAGGGGACCTTTCCGTTGGTTCGAGGCTGCGCTTTCTGCCGGACTTCTTCCAGTTTCTTCAGACCGTTGTGCAGTTTTTGCAGCTCTTCCTCCCAATGGCGGCTGAATCCCACCCGATGCACACCCAGCGCGAGGTCTTTGCCGTATACATCTGAAGCTGCTTCGACCAACCGCTCCCACGAGCTAACGGCCTCTTTCTCATGCCCGATTGCATCATCCAGAGCAAAGAGATCGCCGGTCTGTTCGTAAAGATTGTAGCACACGCCGGCCTGGAGCCTCTGCGAGTGATAACTCGCCAGACAAGCAAGAATCTTGAGATCTGTGACGGTGGAGACGAACTCGTTGCCTCGCTTATTTCCGATGCTCTTCTCGGCCTGGGCGACGTTCTCCAAGATCTGCTCGGCAATATGGTTGAACCAGCGGCTGGTTTCGGCGGGCCGCCGCATGGCCGTATCTGTGCCTTCGATCATGCTCTTGGCCTGGTCGCGCATGTTCATGAATTGCTGAATGTCGCTGCCTTCCGCGTCGGCGTATTGCGGTAGATCGTCGATGCGCATCATTTCAGCCCAGCCCCACGTGGTCGGAAAGAACTGATAGCGATAGCTGGCCGCTACAATGTGCGGAAGGACCTCGCTCGCCAGGTGCAGTGCTTTGCTCAACGAGAGCCCGGCCTGCGGGCCAAATCGACGATCAAACTCGCGATCCCATACCTCCGCAGGCGTATCGGGATTGTAACTGACGCGCCCCCAGACCTGGTAGTAGTGCCAGTACCGCTCGAATTCGTAGTCATAGTACCGGTACTTCGGATCGAGCAGCATCAGCGGCTTAGCATCATGCGGCTCTCCCAGCATCCAGGTCGCGAGCATCTCATTGATCTCGAAGCTATCGCCGCCGTAGAGATGAGCGCTCTGTGCAAAACGTCTGACGTAATCCGGATCACCCCAAAGCAGCAGTCGCGTCGTCCCGCCATTCCACAGCCGCCAGTGGACTTTGTATCGCTGAGGATAGCGCAACAGGTCCGCATACTGGTGACGCCGGTCGTGCTGATTCTGCCGGTTGATATGCGTCGGGTGGAAAGGCAAGCCCATTTGCTCCATCCAGTACTTTGTGGTCACTCGCACCTTGAGTCCCTGGTCCAATCCATCCTCGATCACCTCGTCCGGCAATTCCTTGGCGCGCAAATCCACGCGGATGCCGGGACGCATCTGTTTGATCATACCGAATATCTCGTGCCAGAATCCTTTCATCTCATCGCGCTTGAGTCCCGACTCCGGGTGCATTCTGAACTGAAGACCATCGATGTCCGGAAAGACCTCCATGAATTTGCGGAGTGCTGCCTTGTTGTATGCCGCCAGGTTCTCGGCCGTAACGCCCCAGACCAAATCTTCCGTGGGCTTATCCGCTTTCTCCGAGGCCCCCTCGATTCCTCCTGCCTGGACGCCGCCACGGTAGATGTGATCCCAAATGCCGGCGGTGAAATCAATACCGTGAGCGTGGGCGATCTCGATCATCTTCCTGAAGGCGGCCACGTTGCGCTGCTGTTGCTCGGCCGTAATGCCGATCAATTTGACCTGGGCAAACTCCGCGACATCGAAGAAGTAAGGGTACGGGGGAGCCATGAACCCCCCGTTCTCATAGCCGAAGATTACCACAAAACTGTTGATCCGGCTGCGAGCCAGCATATCGAAATACCGCTGCCAATAGGTCTCATCATACAAGCGGCTCTCGAAATACGCTCGCTGCATCGTGTAGATCGACACGGCCCGTTCCAAGATGTCAGGTTTCTCGCTGGCGTCCTGGACGTACAAAAAGGGATTTCCGCCCGCGTCATTCCACAAAACGCGCTCCGCGACGTCGAGTGCAGCATACATCAGCCCTCGGGCATCTGAGCCGCAGAGGATGACAGCGGGCTTACCTTGCACCTGCCTCCGCCGGACCATAAGGGCCTCAGGGCCTTGCGGCTGGGGCATATCCAAATCCTCCAACATCTGTGCGGCTATCCCATGATTTGAGCTCAATCCCGCGAATACAAGGAAGTCCGAGCCCGCTGTTGCGGCCTGCTCAAGCCGCTGCACCGACAAATCCCGCTTCCGCAGAGACTCTTCGAGCACGGTCAGGCCGTATTCGGCAGGTCGGTCAGGCAACGCATCAATGACAATCCCGACGCGATTGCCCGTTCGCGCCGTAACCCCGCCCGCCCAAAAAGCTGCTATCATGCACGCTAAAACCGTCTGGACTGGCCTGATCGTACTGGTTCTGCTCATCCCGATACCCCTACCACCTTTCAATCGACAGAAACTATGTGCCTGGAGCCTCCTGAGTTAGCTACGATGCGTGACTGTCTTACCATAACCGCAACAACGCTCCTAACGGTAAGCTATGATGGGCAAGTATATTGGATTCGACATAGATAGCAAGAAAAACAGTAGCACCTGCAGTTCAAAAAAGTGAGAGATAGATACAGATGCATAACCTTCGAAACAGCTATGGGACAAATGAAAAGCTTTCTTCACAGGCAACGCCGGCCAGCAGAATCTCGCTCGAATCGGCGAGATCCACAGGATAGAAACACACCGGAAGAAGGCTTGTCTGGGATACTCTTTCGCTTTGACTGGGCGAAGGATGATTAGTCCCTTCACAGCCGCAGCCCCCCTGCCGCCGCGCGACCTGCTGCGACAGCCGTTTGCTGAGAAATCCCCTGCAACCTGGCTGATGTCGGTTTGCTGCATCCATACGCTTCTCGACTCAGGATTCCAATACCACCACTTCGTGATCGAGTATCGGCTTAAGCTCGAATCGTACCCAACCGTTCTGGACGGTGGCAGCCCGGTTTTCTTGAGAGACCAGCGTCTTGAGTGCTTTCGGTTGGACGCCCTGTGGTGGACGGACCCTCACTGTGAGCGGACCGACCAGTATCAACTCATGCACCGGAGCGCGCCAGGTCCCGGCGCTTGTGAGGTTCACCAGGTGCAGGATCACCCGGCCCGGCTGCTGGTAAAGCTCGCAGTCGATCAGCCCGGGACCTGTCACCTCCAGCGGCAGGTTATTCCCGGCGGCCCATCGAACCAGATTGGCCAGAATGTCGCCGTGGTCGGACAGATTATCGACGGCGAATCGCCCGTCGATGTCTGCCGGCAAGTAGGCTACGCGCTGGCGGTCTGATTCGTTCAGGACAAGGCCGGGGATGCTGGTCCTCGGCTCACGCATCCACGCCGTCTCAGGCGGGAACTTTCTGGTCCGGCCTGATCGACGAGGTTCGCATCTATAACCGGGCAGTGAGCCCATAGGAAATCGCGGTCCTAGCGCGGTAGGCCGCCTCAGAAAAGAGCAAAGCGACTGGAATACTCAAAGGGCCGGCCGCTTCAGAGCGTTGTCAGCCCTTTATGTGTTTGGAATGGTCCACCTGTGAAGAGTCCATAGTCGCCTTCTTGAAGTACGTGCCCGAGTTTCTTGGTGCTTCTTGCGACATGGCATCTTGAACCTGTCGAAAATATTGTTGAAATTGAGATTAGATTTTTGTATTATTGGGCTTGTGAGAAGCAGAGGCGTTGCTGTGAGAGGCATATCGGAAACTCTTAAAGTATGATTACGGAAATGGCTGAGGGAGGTCGTCAGTGACAACTCATCTGAGATGATGGCCGATAGATTTCTCAATTCATCTTTTGCCCGTATTGGATTGTGGAGGTGAGTTATGAACGGCAGGATTTGTCTCTCGGTTCTCGTGTTTGCGGCAGTTGTGGGCCTCATACTATTATGGACACCTTGCACACTGGCGCAGGATGGAGGCTTCACTGAAACGTTCGACGACCCCTCTCTGCCCGGCTGGGAACACTCGCCCAATGTTGGCGTCATAAATGGGGTGCTGCGTATCGAGCCGGGTGGATTCGCTCTTCGCCCAGGCCAATGGAATGATTTCACGTTATCCATGCGTGCTAAGCGCATTGGCAATGGGTTTCTGGCAACCCATTATCGCGCCTCCGGCCAGGGGGCATACATCTTCAGTTTTGGCGATGTTTATTTGTCGCTTGGACGCGAGTCTTCGGGTGCGGTTAGAGAAATAGGATTTGCACCCATCCGGACCTCGGTGGACCAATGGGTGCAACTGTCCATATCAGTCAATGGTGGGGTCCATACTATCACTCTTGATAATCAGACAGTGTTAACAGTCACCGACTCGGACCCACTGCCAGCCGGAGGCTTGCTTTTGCGTGCCGACGGTGGGGCTATGGGAGAATTCGATGACTTGGCATTGACCGTTGGAAGTGAGGTCAGACCTCCAGCCTACGAGGCTGGCGCGTGGGTGCGAATGGGCGGCCCGCCCGGAGGTCTGGGTTATGACATTCGCATGCGCCCCGACAATCCCGACATCATGTACGTCACGGATGCCTTCTCCGGAATCCACAAGAGTGTAGATGGAGGTCATACCTGGTTCGATATCAGTGAAGACATCGTTAGGTTGCATGGGGTTGCCCAGGTTTTCTGCGCCACGATTGATCCACACGACTACGATAGTGTCTGGGCTGGCACGCAATTCTCCGGCCACATCTACCTCAGCACCAATGGGGGCGAAACATGGGAAGTACGCGACAACGGTATCATCAAAGACCCCGAACCGCGCAGCGTGCGCGGCATTACGATCGATCCGAACGACCCCAATGTCATCTACGCTGGCGTAGAAGTAGGCACCTATTTCCAACAATACCCTGCCTATATTACAACCGGCGAGGTTTACAGGAGCGTGGATCGCGGCCTGAATTGGCGGCGGATTTGGCAGGGCGAGAGCCTGGCACGCTACGTCTGGGTGGATCCGCGTGATTCCGATCTACTGTATGTCTCTACCGGTATTTTCGACCGCACGGCGCACAACTATAGTCTTGAGAATGGCGACCCCGGCGGGATTGGGGTGGTGCGCAGCAAGGATGGCGGCAAGACATGGGAAGAGCTGGGCAGGAATCGTGGTTTGCGCGCTCGTTATATTCCCAGCCTGTTCATGCACCCCACCAATCCGGATATCTTGATTGCGGCGGCGATTGAACCAGCCTTCTCTCCCTATGCCTTCCGCTTCCCTGCTGCCGATACAGCAGCAGAGGGCGTCTATGTAACCTATAACGGCGGCGATACGTGGCAACAGGTTTTGCAGTCATTGGTCCAGGCCGTGGAGATTTCTGTGTCAAATCCTGACATCTGGTATGCAGCCGGCGAGGGGACCATCTGGCGCAGTGATGACGCCGGGAGGACCTGGCAGCATTATCCGCTGGTCGCCGGCGAGATGAAAGCTGGCTTGCCGATTGATTTGCAGGTGGATCCGCGCGATCCTTGCCGCATCTTCGACAATAACTATGGCGGAGGTAACTTCCTGAGCGAAGATGGAGGGCAAACCTGGGTGGACGCCAGCCGGGGCTATACCGGCGCGGAAATTGGCAGCATAACGGTGGCTCCTGGCACAGGATGGCTGGTTTTTGCCAATGGGTTTATAAGCCAAGACGGCGGCCAAACCTGGGTCGCCCTTCCCAAGGGGGGAGGAGCGGGTGTTGTTTATCCCTATGGAGATTTTTTTGGCATCCTCAATTCGGACGTATATGGCTACGTGTGGCACAGCCTGGATGGAGGTAGAACATGGACATCGAGCCTGGTGTTCGATTTACAGAGCGAGTTCGAAGCCGGGCGGATCAGTGAATCTGAAATCCCGATGCGGGCATTGGCAACGGCACCGGACGATCCGCAGATCGTGTACACGGGTTTCGTGCATGGACGTTGCCCAAGAACCATCTGGTTCCAATGTTCCAATCCCATGCCCTGGTTCTTCCGTTCGCGCGATGGCGGCTATACCTGGGAACGCGCGCCCGATGGCCCCTGGCAAGGCGGACTCCTGCGACTGGCTATCCATCCTGCAAACAGCAAGCTGATCTATGGGGCGACAGGGTCGGGGCTGTACAAGAGTCAGGATGGTGGAGATACCTGGCGTCATTTGGAAACTCTGGATTCATTGGCGCTTGTGGTTCCGCCCCCTGAGCCTGAATCCCCCCCCGCTGCTAACATTGTGCTGGATGTGATTCTGGACCCCTTCGATCCGAATGTTGTCTATGCGGCAACAGCATTCACCGGTGTATTCGTGAGCGGGGACGGGGGTGATACCTGGAGGCAGGCCTCAGCAGGTATGAATGCAAACGAATCTGTGATAGACCTGGAAGCAGATCCAAACCGCCAGGGAGTGATCTATGCCGCCACGGATATGTCAGGTGTCTTCGTTACGACCGACGGCGGCCAAATGTGGCGGAACATCAGCGGATCGGCGATCTATCAGAAAAGGACAAAGACGGTTGTATTGAATCAGGATGGGAGCGTCTTGTACGTCGGCTCATACTTCTCCGGTGTCTACCGATTGGGGACGCCCGCAGGATCGCCACCGTAGAGACCGCTTGAGAATGAGAAACCATAAGAGGCAGTCTCGCTCATGCAGCGAACGATCGAAATGATACTGGCTATTACGGTCGTCCAAGGGGGATTAACGGGGCTCGCGCGGGCACTCTCACCTGCGTGGTCATTGAACGTGATATTGCCAAACAGAAATACCACCAAAACTGTGGAGAGGGAAGCCAGATGAAGAAGTGTGTAAAAGACTTTGGGGATTTGGTGAAAAGACTTCTGTTACTGGTCATCGTGCTCGGAGCGATCAGCGGTCACCCCCCTGTCTGGGCACAAAGCCCGGAGGCAGTTCTTTTTGAGGAGGACTTTGAAGACGGGCAGGCTCAGGGCTGGGAGTTGGAACCTGGGTGGTTTGTTGCAGACGGTATGCTCAAGGGTCAGGGGCACACCTGGGCGCGACCGCGTGTAGGACCCTGGCGGGATTTCCGTTTGCAGTTCCGACTCAATCTCCAGCGAGGACGTATTCACCTGGTCTATCGCCTGAATGACGCGGGGCGTTATTTCATTGGGTTTCACGAGCACGGATCGTACTTGAGCAAGCAGTATTGGCCGGAGACTTTCATTGATCTTCTGGATCAGACCGTCGAACCCCGCGATCTGGATCGCTGGTATCAAATAGAAATTGCCGGGGAAGGAGCCCATCTTCGATTCTCAGTCGATGGCGAGCTCGAATGGCAATACTCAGACCCCGACCCTCTGGAGGAAGGGACGTTTGCCTTCGAGACCCTGGAAGAAAGTGCGGCGTTCATCGATGACATCCGTGTGACCGGGCCGGCATCTGGCTCCGGCTTGGCGTGGGTGCGCACGGGCGGCCCGCTGGGTGGTCTGGGGTATGATGTTCGCATGCGGCCTGATAATCCCGATGTGATGTATGTTACCGATGCCTGGGCGGGGGTCTTTATCAGCAGCAACGGTGGGCAGACGTGGTATCCTTCCAACCAGGGTATCACCACGCGCACAGGCGAATCGGGCGACGCGATCCCTGTCTTTTGCTTGACGATTGATCCTCACAACGACGATACCATCTGGATCGGGACGCAGAATGTGCGCGGCATCTTCAAATCGACCGATGGCGGCCGCACATGGGTGGAGAAGGACAACGGCGTCGTCGAGTATCAGGGCATCACCTTCCGCGGGATCACGGTGGATATGCGAATATCTGATGTTGTCTACGCCGCTGCGGAGATCGCCAGTTTTGCCTGGAGCAACCAGCCGCAGCAAGGTCGTGAATTCGACAAGACCAAAGGTGTGGTTTACAAGACCGTTGACGGCGGTGACAACTGGAGCGCCGTTTGGCGCGGCAACAACCTCGCCCGCTATATCTGGATCGATCCCAGCGATTCGGATGTGCTTTATATCTCGACCGGTATTTTTGACCGGGAGGCGGCCAATTCCGACAGCGTGACGAATAAGCCTGGGGGCGAGGGTGTTCTCAAATCGAGCGACGGGGGACAAACATGGCGACCGGTGAACAGCGGATTGCGCAATCTCTACATCGGCACGCTTTTCATGCACCCTGAGAATTCAAGCATCCTGTTGGCCGGGACGGGCAACAATGCCTATTATGAGGGCGGAGGCGTGTATCTGACCACCGATGGCGGCACATCATGGCAAGAAGTGCTTTCCAATGAAAATATCAATGCAGTGGAATTTTCATTGTCGGATGGGAACATCGCTTATGCCGGCAGTGCCGCGGCCGTCTATCGCAGCGCCGATGGTGGGCGAACATGGCGGAAGGTCTCGGTGGGGGCGGAAGGCTGGGGGCCGCCGGGCGTCCGTGCTGGGTTCCCAATAGACTTTCAAGTAGATCCACGTAACCCCAATCGTGTATTCGCCAACAACTACGGTGGCGGGAATTTTCTTAGCGAAGATGGCGGACGCACATGGACGATCGCCAGTGCGGGATACACCGGTGCGCAAGTGCGCGACATCGCTGTTGATCCCAGTAACGCGGCGGTGGTTTACGCCGCGGCGCGGAGCGGCTTCTTCGTCAGCGCCGACGGCGGCAGCTCGTGGGCTGGATTGAACAGGCCGCCGGCGTTTAATCTGGAATGGAATGCGGTGGCGGTCGATCCATCGAATCCACAGCACATATTGGCCGCGAATAATTGGGATCCCATTCTTCTGGCGAGCAATAACAGGGGACAAACATGGAACTGGGCTGGAGATCGACTTCGGGATGGGATGGCGTGGCGCGTGATTGCTTTTGCCCCATCTGACTCAAAGACCGTTTACGCCGGTTCCTCAGCGTTCTTCTCGGCGGGAGTGTTTGACAACCGGATGCCTGCTGCCGGCGTGTACGTCTCGCACGATGGTGGCGCTTCGTGGAACGCCGCCAATGATGCGATCTCCGCTCAAACCAACGTGATCGACCTGGCCGTTGATCCTTGTGATCCGCAGGTCGTGTATGCTGCTACAGGCAGCAGTGGTTTGCTCAGAAGCGCCAACGGAGGCCAAAGTTGGATAGTGGTGAATGTGGGCGTGCCGGCGTCGGTGGAAGTGCTTTCGGCAGCCGTCCATCCGCACAATTCCCGCATCGTTTATGCGGGCTTCGCGCAGAGAGGGCTGTACCGCAGTAACGATGGGGGGACGACATGGCAGCAATCAATGGCGGGAATGCCGCCGGAAGCGCGTATCACCGATATTCTCTTCGACCCGACGGACCCACAGGTCCTGTACGTCTGCGACGTTTTCAGCGGCGTTTATCACTCAACCAACAGCGGCCACACATGGCAACAGATTAACGCCGCCCTACGCATGCGGGCGGTCAACCAGTTAGCCATTTCAGCCGATGGACTGCACCTTTACGCTGCGACTGAGGGCGAAGGGGTGTACCGTTTGGATATCAGCGGTGCGTCGCCGCAATCGGCAGCGGCCAGAGAATCAATTGGCAGAGGTGAATGATGAATGACTCTCATACCCATGGCATCTTGCGCATAGGGATCGCCGCAATGGGCGTCTGTATGGCTTTTACCAGTACTGTACAATCCGGCGAAGATCCTCTATCAACCACGGTGTCGGGCGTTGTTCGGGACAGCAACGGTCCCATCGCCAGTGCGACAGTGCGCGTCAAGGCCACCGATAGCAAAACGACTACTGATTCAGATGGGCATTTTACACTGCCTGGTTTACAGCCGGATAAGCCGGTTGTCCTGACCGCTTGGGCAAAGGGTTACTACATCGGTGGAGGCCAAGCCAAGTACCTGCCCGGCGCTTCCGATGTGGAAATCATTCTGACTACACACAGCGATCGCGACAACCCAAACTACCGGTGGCTCAGCGCGTTTGCCAGCGCCGACTATCCCGGCTCCGGTGAAGACAGCAATTGTGAAAATTGCCACGGCGACCCGAATAATCCGCAAGCAGCCCTGCCGTTCAGCGAATGGTGCGGTGACGCTCATGCCCTCTCGGCCAAGAATCCGCGATTCCTGACCATGTACAAGGGCACGGACATGGCGGGCAATCAGAGCCCCCTAACGCGTTATTTTCAGACGCGCGATTACGGTCTAATCCCTTTGCGTCCAGACCCGAATGAGCCCTACTTCGGACCCGGTTACAAGCTCGACTTTCCCAACACGTCGGGAAACTGCGCAGCCTGCCACACGCCGGCAGCCTCTATTGATGCCGCTTATACCACGGATCCGACGACGGTCACCGGCGTCGGCACAGAGGGAGTAGCATGCGACTTTTGCCACAAGGTCTGGGGTGTTCGTCTTGATTCAGCGTCAGGTCTGCCGCATGCGAACATGCCGGGTGTGCTATCCTTTGAGTTCCGTCGCCCGCCTGAGGGTCACCAATTCTTTGCCGGTCCGTTTGACGACGTCGCGCCTGGTGAAGACACGTACAGCCCCATCCAGCAGCGGAGCCAGTACTGCGCGCCTTGCCACTTCGGCGTTTTCTGGGATACAGTCGTTTACAACTCTTTTGGCGAGTGGCTGAACAGTCCCTACAGTGATCCGCGAACCGGCAAGAGCTGCCAGGACTGCCACATGCCCAGCAGTCAGACAAATACTTTCGCCCGTTTGGATAAAGGCGGGCTCATCCGCGATCCGGCAACCATCTTTAGCCATCGTATGCCGGGTGCGGCGGATGAGCAGCTACTCCGGAATGCGGTCAGTATGGATATGAAAGCAGAACGTCAGGGGCAGCAACTGGTCGTTACCGTGACCATCACCAATGACCGGACCGGCCACCACGTTCCCACGGATTCTCCACTTCGGCACCTCATTCTGCTGGTAAGAGCCGTGGATCAGCAGGAGTGTGTTCTTCGACAGTCGGATGGCCCCGTGGTACCGGAATGGGGCGGAGTCGGGGACCCTAACCAGGGCTACTATGCTGGTCTGCCCGGCAAAGCGTTCGCCAAAGTGCTTGAAGAATTCTGGACAGAGACTTCACCTTCGGGAGCATACTGGAATCACACACGTGTACTTAGTGACAACCGTCTGGCAGCGTTTGCTGGCGATAAGTCGTCCTATCAATTTGTGACTGCAACTGAGGGTGAAGTCACGGTTGATGCAATTCTTCTTTTCCGCCGGGCATTCGTCACATTGAAAGCTCAAAAGGGCTGGGAGTCCCCCGATATCATGATGGAACACAAACAGATACATGTCCCTGGGTTGTAACCTGAGAAAACAGGTGGGTGGAAACGATGGACATTGTCATTGATGAGTGTGACAAAGTGTTTCGCTAGCGACGTGTGAATGAGCGGTTGGCGAGTCAAGCGTCTTCATTTCTCGTCGAAGGAAATGGTCTTGCCGATCCCAGCGTTGTTTTGATTTTTCGCCGCGGGCTGACAGTCTGTGAGAGTTGCCAGCCTTCGTTGTTTAGGCTCGTTCATTGAATACGTTATTGTTAAAAATAATGGCGTTTTCCAGCCAAAAAGCGGCCTATATTCGGGTTCGATCAGGGCAAAATCAAGACGTGTGGAGACATTTCGGTGACATGAGTTGTCAAGGAATTCCGACGTTTTGCAACCCACGTGAAGGGGGGCGTTTGGGGGTGACATGTCACTGTTCAACAGCTTCCTTCTGCAACAGTTTTACTCGCCACTTGTTGGCCATTTCTGGCTTGTTTTTGGGCTTCGTAGAATCTTATCAGATTTTTGATAGCGTTAGATGCTTGCTCTATCAATCCCTCCAGGTAGCAGAAGCAGAGGTTTTCCTGCGAGCAACATTACTCACCCTGTCTTGGATCCAACTCGTCATGGAATTGAGCATTTCCGGGAGGACATTCCATTCCTGATTCAATCTGAATGTCGTATAAACATGGTCGGCGTCCGCTATGATTTTGACAGTAAAATCTCTCGTCATTGAATCGGCCATAGCATGCATCAGCGGTGCACGATTCTTTTCTATAGTCACATGTTTATCTTTTTCACCGAATAAAACCAGTAAGGGACACTTCACCTTCGATATATACTCGGCGGGATCATGGGAGACAAACGACAACTGGTGTGGTGAAGTATAGTATCGTAACGCACCCTCATAGGATTTCTTCCTGAATTCATCGATATCTTTATAGTGTTGAAGATTTTCCTTTATCTGTTCTTCAGTAAGGTTGCCAATCTGCCAGTTGATAAGCTTGTAAAGCGTTTCCTCGATAATTTCACGCCCCTCGCCGCTTCTTGCGTATTGTGAGCGGCTCTTGGCAAAACGGATACCTGTTTCAGTACATTCTTCATCGGTCATATTTTTGGAAAGACGCCAGATATTCGGCATGGTTTTCGCCTGGTCTGTCGATATCTGCTCGCCCGTAATGAAAGAATCCGAGACGATAATAACAAAATCAGCTGCGTTGTATTTTGTTTGCATGTAAGGCGCGATAATTCCACCGAGACTATGGCCACACAGGCCTATCTCCGCGATATCGTTTCTATTTCTGAGCATGGTCACCGCCGCATGGCCATCGTCTGCGAGAAGATCAAATCCTGTTTCCATTTCGGGCGTACCAGTAGACTTTCCATGGCCGCGGTCGTCGTAACGGAGAACCGCAATACCCTTAGCTGTAAAATGGTCAGCTATGCCCTTGGCAAATTTATATTTTCCGCCGACGAATGACCAGTCCCGGTCCTGCTGTCCCATACCGCTTATCATGACAACGGCAGGGTAAGGGCCGGAGCCTTCCGGAAAAGTCAGCACGACTGAGAATACTGCGTCGCCACTGGTGAAAGTTACTTCTTCGCTGTGATTCTGTGCATATACAATCCTGGTGTTCCCAAAATACAAAACATAGATCAATGAAAAGGTAATAATACTCATGAAACGTGTCATAATACGGCTCCTTGGAAAAGGGTTGGAAAAGGTGGAAAAGGGGACATTCTCAATCCTGTTCGGCACGAGAATTGCGAGGTGATTTGTTGGAGAAAAATAGCCAAAGATTTTTTTGCAAATTACCTATTTTAAACTTGCGCCCTGTGCATGCCCCTGTTTAAATGCCTTCCATGAGCCAGAAAAGGCATAAGATAAAAGAGAGCGAACTTCAAGGCTTCAAATACTTCAACGCCATCTCCGGGATGCTGGAGAGCTTACACCAGGCCGGCTGTCACTATGACCGGGCGGGCAACCGGACGCTGCACATGGACCAGTACATGTCCCTGCTGCTTCTGTACATGTTCAATCCGATCTGCACATCGCTTCGGGGTATTCCGCAGGCCAGTGAACTCCAAAAGGTTCAACGCACGTTAGGATGCTCCCGTGCGTCGCTGGGCAGCTTGTCGGAGGCGGCCACGGTCTTCGACAGTAGGTTCATGCAGGAGATTATCACCGACCTGGGTGCTCAACTGCGGCCTGTATCGAGCCCTGCCCAGTTCGATGATTTGACAGGGATTCTCACCGCCGTCGACGGCACCGTGATCCAGGCCCTGCCCAAGATGACCTGGGCTTTATGGAAAAAGGACCAGAACGCCATCAAGGCTCATACCCAATTCGATATCGAAAAACACGTCCCCATCCAAATCACGATTACCGACGCCAACGCGGGGGAAAGAGAAGTTCTGGCAGACCCCTTGGAACCGGGCCGTATTTATGTGAAAGACCGTGGGTATGCCTCTCTGGCATTATTTCAGCAGATCCTGGATCACCACAGTTCGTTTGTGTGCCGGGTCCGAGACAACAGTGTGTATGAATCTCTGGAAGATTATGAGCTGACGCCGGATGCGTTGAGGGCCGGAATCGTTTTCGATAAAAAGGTTCGTCTGGGCTGCGACTCCAAAATGAAAGAACACCTGTCGGTGCCGGTCCGGCTCATTGCGATTCGATGTACGCCGCATAAGAAACGATATAAGATCGGCCGTGGAGGACCCGAGCAAGGCGAAACGCTGCTGATCGCGACAGACCTGTTCGATCCGGACGCGGATGGGATCGCGTTGATCTTCAAG
>Ga0315295_10000439_pt1 | contig 35980 bp, 31 predicted proteins | sample YL17G14_0_MG_FD_204453 | JGI IMG/M metagenome (GOLD analysis project Ga0315295, IMG submission 204453) | Sediment microbial communities from Yellowstone Lake, YNP, Wyoming, USA - YL17G14_0 | ecosystem: Environmental > Aquatic > Freshwater > Lake > Sediment | place: USA: Wyoming | collected...
CCGCCGCCCGTGATGTGGGCCAGCGCGTGCACGCGGCCCTCCTCGAGGAGCGGCATCAGCGCCGGCCCGTACCAGCGGTGCGGGGCCAGCAGGGCCTCGCCCACGGTCTCGCCCCCGCCGCCGGGCAGCGCGTCCCCGAGCCCCAGGCCGGAGCGCGCGACCACCGCGCGCGCGAGCGAGTAGCCGTTGGTGTGGAGCCCGTCCGAGCCCAGCGCGAGCACCGCGTCGCCCGGACGCACGGCGGCGCCGTCCAGCAGGCGGCCCTCCGGCACCACGCCCAGCATGCAGCCGGCCACGTCCACCACCTGCGGCAGGTAGGTGTCCGGCATCTGGGCGGTCTCCCCACCCAGCAGCACCGCACCGACCTCGCGGCAGGCGCGCGCGAGGCCCTCCACCACGTCGAGCACGACACGCTCGTCCAGCCGGGACTGCGCGATGTAGTCGAGGAAGGCCAGCGGGCTGGCGCCGTGCACCAGCAGATCGTCCGCGCCGTGGTAGACGAGGTCCGCGGCGGCGTCCCCCAGGTGTCCCGCCTCGAGCGCCAGGTGCAGCTTGGTGCCGACGCCGTCCATGCTGGCGGCCAGCAGCGCGGGCCTCACGCCCGCTGCGCCACCCCCGGTCGCGGGGAAGCGCATCACGCCGGCGAAGCCTCCCACCAGCGGCGCCACGTCCGCGCGCCACGTGGAGCGCACCGCGCGGCCCAGGCGCTCCTTGAGCGCGTCGGCGCTCCCGACGTCGACGCCCGCGTCGCGGTAACGCATCAGCCCTCCGCCTGCCGGGCCCGCAGCCGCAGCAGCAGCAGGTCCTCGCTGGTCGGGCTCGGGATCAGCGGGAACTGCCCGACCGCGTGCATGCGCATCAGGCACCCCACCACGTCCACGTCGAACTGCGTGCCGGCCCCGCGGCGCAACTCGTCCAGCGCCGCCTCCATCGAGAGCGCGCGGCGATAGGGACGGTCCGAGGTCATGGCGTCGAACGCGTCGGAGACGTTCAGGATGCGCGCCCCCACCGGGACGTCGTCCGCGCGCAGCCCGAACGGGTAGCCCTGCCCGTCGGGGCGCTCGTGGTGGGTGCGCACGATCTCGGCCGAGCGGCGCAGCGCCCGCACCTTCGACACGATCTCCGCTCCCGCGGCGGGGTGCGCCCGCAGGGTGCGCTGCTCCTCGTGTGAGAGGGAGCCGGGCTTCTGCAGGATGTGCTGGTGCTGCGGTCCGATCTTCCCCAGGTCGTGCACCAGCGCCGCGTACTCGATCTCCTCGACCTCGCGTTCCGAGAGCCGCATCCCGCGCGCCAGGCGCACGGCGTACTGCGCCACCCGGTGGGAGTGGTGGCGCGTGTACGGGTCCACCTCCTCGAGCACCTCGGAGAGGGCGCGCACGAAGTCCTTCAGGTCGGCGCGGATCTCCATGTAGACGCCGAAGGAGTGCCGCGCCACCAGGAAGGGGATCCCCACCAGCACGAGCCCCCAGGGGCCGGCGCCGAAGTAGACCACCGCCACCAGCGTGCCCAGCGCCACGAAGGAGAGGTGGTGGAGGATGCCCTGCAGGAAGTTGCGCTGCCAGATGCGCCAGGGGCTGGGTCCCGCGGTGAGCCCCAGCACCGTCGAGACGAACGCGGAGTTGAAGAGGAAGTACGTCCCGCCGCACACCAGCAGCGGGGTGATGTGCCGCGGGAAGTCCAGATGCCCCACCTGCCCCCCGGCGGCGATGAACCCGTACCCGGCCGCGAACGAGGTGATGGCGAAGATGGCCACGTTGTGGAGCACGCGCACCAGCGGCTTGCGCAGCATCACCCCCTGCACCACCAGCGTGCTGGCGAGATCCACCCAGGCGGTCCACACGGGACCCAGGATGACGATGGAAGCCAGGTCCAGCACCGCGCTGCCCGTGGCGTAGCCCCCGCTGGGGAGCGGCACGGGCTGGGCCTCGCTCAGCACCATGAGGACGAGCACCACGCCCAGCGCCATGGGTCGCGCCGGGCCGGCCGTGGGGGTCGCGAGCGCGAACAGCGCCACCGCTCCGAGGAGCACCACGGCGTAGTAGAGCCGGAAGGCCCGCGGACGGATCGCAGCCGTTGGTTCGTTCATCCCTGTTCGATCATGCGGTGCGGTGTGTGCCCGGGGGGAGGACTGCTGAGACCGGCATCCACGTCGGAGGTTACTGTTCAGGCCTGCCCGCGAGCCACTCTACCAGCCCGCGCGGCCGAAGAACTCGAGGATCTCGAAGATGAAGTCCACGAAGCCCACCTCCTTTGGTGAGGATTCTGCGGGACGCAGCTGAACTTCCCGTCAGGTGGCTTCGCTTCGCTTCTCGATCGTCCGTTCCGCTCCGCTGTCTCCTAGGTCGATGCCGGTCTCAAGACGTACTCGATCGGCTCCTTCGTGCGAAGGCCGCCGATCACGCGATTCAGGGCCGAGAGCGTGGCCAGGACGACGGCCTGCGGCACGTCCCGGCCCACGGTGCAGCTGCCCGTCAGGATCTTCTCCTGCCGGTGCGTCAGCAGGGCGAGCGCCACGATGGCGACCTCGTGGCGGCCCACGCGCAACAGGTCCACATCCTCAACGCCGAGGGCGACGTCCTCGTCCAGGAACTCCTGCAACGCGGCCAGGGTCGCCATTGCGACCAGGCGGTTCGCGGCCTCCCGGCTGCACCAGGCGGAGGCGCTGCCCATTCGCAGCACGCCCTTCCAGCGCAGCTCCACCTGGGCCTGGGCGCGCGCGCCGTCCAGGTAGACGTTCACGCTCGCGAAACGGATCCGGTTGTGCTCCTCGGCCAGTGGAGCGGGCCCGTCCGTGGAGGCCTCCGGCCTCGGCGAGCCGTTGGTCTGCGGGCGCACGCGGACCACCCCCACCACGCGGTGGTCGATGCGCCGGTTGAAGCGGGCCCAGATGAGACCCACCACGTCCTTCACGATCAGCTTGGCGGGCTTCCGCGAGCCCGTGATGACGTGGATCTCGCGGATCTCACCGCCTTCGACCAGGATGCGGGCGTCCTCCACCTCCGGCAATCCGCGGATGCCGTTCTCCGCCTCCGTCGTCCATGACATGCGGCTGTCTTCCACCGGGGCCTCCTCTACATCCCCTCGCGTCGGGGGGGCGCGTGGTCGAATCCTAGCACAGCACCCTGCCGGTGACCACGCCTACCCGGACTTCGAGCAGGGGCTCAGCCGCCCCGGGTAACCACTGGCGACGCTTGGACTAGAAGAGGGGCTCGAGATCGAAGTGGACCATGCGGTGAAGCAGGGCCACCCGCCGCTGGACCTCCTCCGGGCCCACCTCGGCGAGGCGGCGGGGACTGAAGCCCTCGATGGCCAGTGAGGCCATCGTGGTGCCGCAAGCCATGGCCTGCTGGACCATGCCCCCGTCGGTCCGGCCGCAGCGGGCCAGCCAGCCGAGGAACCCCCCGGCGAAGGAATCACCGGCCCCCGTGGGGTCGGTGATGGACTCGACCGGGAAGGACGGGGTGATGAAGCGCTCCTCGCGGGTGCGGAATACGGCGCCGTGCTCGCCCTTCTTGATGATGACGGCACGGGCTCCCTGGTCCAGCAGGCGGTCCGCGGCGCGCACCAGCAGGCTCTCGCCAGCCAGCGCGCGCGCCTCCTCCTCGTTCAGCAGCGCGATGTCCACGAGTCGGAGCACCTCGAGCACGAGCTCGGGCTTGCGGGCGATCCAGTAGTTCATCGTGTCGCTCAGCACCAGGCGCGGCTCCTTCATCTGGCGCAGCACCTCGAGCTGGAGCTCGGGGTCGATGTTGGCGAGGAACACGTAGGGGCAGGCCCGGTGCTGGTCCTCGAGGCGGGGATGGAAGGTGGAGAAGACATTCAGCTGGGTCTCCAGCGTGTGCGCGTGGGCCAGTTCGGGACCGTATTCGCCCCGCCAGCGGAAGGTGCGTCCCGGTGCCGTCTCCAGCCCCGACAGATCGATGCCCCGGCTCTCGAACAGGGCACGGTGCTCCGGCGGGAAGTCCTCCCCCACCACGGCCACGATGCGCACCGGCGCGAAGTGCCGCGCCGAGAGCGAGAAGTAGGACGCCGCGCCACCCAGCCCCTCCACCACCTCGCCGTACGGTGTGCGCACCGAGTCCAGAGCGACCGACCCCACCACCAGGATCTCCCCGCCTGCGCTCACGACACTCCCTCCGCCGCCCGCTCCATGCGCTCGGGGGCCGACACCCCCATGAGCCCGAGCCCGTTCCGGATCACGGTGCGTGCCGCCTCGGCGAGCTGGAGGCGGCCGCGGCTCGCATCGACGTCGTCGCTCACCACGCGGCAGGCGTGGTAGAAGCGGTGGAACTCCGCCGCGGTCTCGACCAGGTAGGCCGGCAGCCGGTGCGGCTCGCGCGCCAGCGCGGCCCCCCGCACCACCTCCGGGAAGGTGGCGAGCTGGCGCACCAGCGCCACCTCCTCCGGCGCCCCGAGACGCGGCGCGGCCGTGGCCGCCGGCACCAGACCACGCTCCCCCGCGTAACGCACGATGGAGGCGATGCGCGCGTGCGCGTACTGGACGTAGTACGCCGGGTTCTCGTCGTTCTGCCGGCGGGCCATGTCGAGGTCGAAGTCCAGGTGCGCGCTGGTCGAGCGCATCAGGAAGAAGAACTTCGCGCAGTCCGGCCCCACGTCCTCCATGAGGTCCCGCAGGGTGACGAGACGGCCGCGCCGCTTGCTCATCTTCACCTGCTCGCGCCCCCCGTCCGCGCCGGTCTGCCACAGGTTCACCTGCTGGACGATCAGGACCTCGAGGAAGTCGGGCTCCATCCCCAGCGCCGCCAGGGCGGCCTTCATGGTGGTGACGTAGGCGTGGTGGTCGGGCCCCCACAGGTCGATGGCGCGGTCGAAGCCCCGGACGCGCTTGTCGCGGTGATACGCCAGGTCGGGCAGCAGGTAGGTGGGGCTGCCGTTGCTTCGCACCACCACGCGGTCCTTGTCGTCCCCGAAGGTGCCGGTGCGCAGGTAGACGGCCTCCTCGAGGGCCGCCTCCTCCACGTCTTCCCCGGCGTGCGAGGTGCGGTCCACCTCGGGCCGGCGCGCCCGGTACACCATGCCCCGCCCCTCGAGGGCGCCCAGCGTGTCCTCCACCTCCTGGGTCCGATGCAGCTCCGACTCCCGGAACCAGCGCGCGAACTCCGCGCCGTAGTCCTCCAGGTCCCGGCGCTGCTCGCGCACCATGTGCTCGAGCGCCTGCTCGCGGAACCAGGCCGCCCCGTCGGGGGCCGCCAGCGCGGCACGGGCTTCGGCCTCCGGCAGGGTGGCGGCGACGTCGCGCAGGTAGTCGCCGACGTAGCCGTCCTCCGGGAAGGCGCGCGACACACCCGCCCTCTCCGCGAAGCGCGCGGCCAGCGACTCGCCCAGCAGGTCCACTTGGCGGCCGGCGTCGTTGACGTAGAACTCCCCTGCCGCGTCGTGGCCCGTGGCGCGCAGCAGGCGCACCAGCGCCGCGCCCACGGCCGCCGCCCGCGCGCTCACCACGTTCAGCGGGCCGGTGGGGTTCGCGCTGACGTACTCCACCAGCACGCGCATGCCCGTCCCCGGGTCGCTCTCCCCGAAGCGCTCCCCGGCCTGGACGATGGCCCCCGGCAGGGCCGCGAGAAAGCCGTCGCTGTAGCGGAAGTTCAGGAAGCCCGGTCCGGCCACCTCCACGCTCGAGAAGAGCGCCGGGTCGCGGGGGAAGGCGGCGGCGAGTGATTCCGCCACGGCGCGGGGCGGCCGGCGCACCTCCTTCGCGACCAGCAGGGCCAGGTTGGTCGTCCAGTCCCCGTGCGCGCGCTCGCGCGGGACGCTCAGCTCGAGCCGCGCCACGCGCTCCGGGGTGTGGAGCCCGGTCGCCCGCAGCGCCTCGGCCAGCCCGTCAGTCAGCGCCTTCCAGACCAAGATCCACGCTCCTGGCGTCGCCCCAGAGGCGGTCCAGCATGTAGTAGTCGCGCGTCCTCTCGTGGAAGACGTGCACGACCACCTCCACGTAGTCGAGCAGCACCCAGCGCCGCCCCTCGAGGCCCTCGACGTGCCAGGGCCGCATGCCCTGCCCACGCAGGGTGTCCTCGACGTGCTCGGCCACGGCCTTCACCTGGACCTCGCTGGCGGCCGAGCACAGCAGGAAGTAGTCGCACACCGCGTCGAGATCGCGCAGGTCGAGGGCCACCAGGTCGTGCGCCTTCTTGGCGACGGCGGCCCGCGCAGCGGCGTGGAGCACGAGGTCCGCGGAGGCACCGGACGGGGTCGGAGGACGGCGGGTCAAGGGGAAGGGTGTCGCCCGGAGGCGCCTCAGTGGTCGCGGTGGACCGCGTAGTCCACGGCGACGGCGAGCGCCCGCCGCGCCCCGGCGGCGCCGGGATCCGCGGGACGTGCCGGTCCGAGCGCCGTCGCGAGGAGGCGGTGCGACTCGATGGCGAGACCGTCGGCGCGCGCGCGCGCGTAGGGGAACCCGCCGCACTTCCCGATCAGGGAGCGCAGTTGGCTCCACTGCGCCGCGGTCCAGCGCTTGCGCAGGGCGAGCCTCTTGAGCCGCCGGCGGTCCGCCTCGGTCGCCTCCCTCAGGGCGGCGATGAGCGGCAGCGTCACCTTGCCCTCGGCCAGGTCGTAGCCGACAGGCTTCCCGGTCACCTCGGGATCGCCCAGATAGTCGAAGAGGTCGTCCACGATCTGGAAGGCGGTCCCCAGCGTCTCCCCGAATTCGCGGAAGCGGCCGCGCACCGCCGGGCCGGCGCTCCGGCCGCCCGCCACCGGGAAGGCCGCGCCGATGTCCGTGGCCGCGCCGATGAGCGAGCCCGTCTTGGCCCGGATGAGCTCCTCGTACTGCTGCTCGGTGACCTCCAGGTCGTAGGCGTACTGGAACTCGAGCGCCTCGCCGCACGACATCTCCGTGACCACCCGGGCAAGCACCTCCATGGCCAGCTCGAGCCGGTGCCTCACCAGGAGGGACATGGCGTGCGCGAACAGGTAGTCCCCCATGATGATGGCCATCTCGTCGCTCCACAGCCCGTTCACCGTGGGGAGCCCCCTCCGCAGCTCGCTGCGGTCCACCGAGTCGTCGTGGATGAGGGCCGCGGCGTGCACCATCTCGATGGCGGCCGCGCACGGCACGGCGGCGTCCGCCGCGCTGCCGCGGGCCCGGGCGGTCAGCAGCAGGAGGGCCGGGCGGAACTTCTTCCCCCGGCTGGCGAGCACGTGCCCGCCCACCTGGTTGAGGATGGGGATGGACGTCCGGAACGCGTCGCGCAGCAGGCCCTGGACCTGCTCCAGCTCGCGCCGCACCGGCCTCTGGACCGCGGCGATGGACATGTCGGTTTTCCGGGGACGGGCAACGTGGAGCCCCACTGGGGCGACGCAGGATACGGGCCGCTCTCCGAGGGTGTCAAGCATCGGAGGGCTCCTGCGGCCGCGCGTCGCGCCACTCCGCCAGCCGTGCGAGCAGGCGCTCGCGGTCGTTCCGCTCCGGGTGATCGAGCACCTCCTGGAGGAGCGCCTCCAGCGCCCGCCCCACGGCCGGGCCGGGCGGCGTGCCGAGCACGCGCATGACGTCGCGGCCGTCCACGGCGAGCGCCCGCACCGTCAGGGCGTGTGACTCCGCCAGCAGGCGCTCGATGCGCCGCCGCATCGCCTCCAGCTGCGAGGGAAAGCCGGCGCGCAGACTGTTCCCGAGCGCATCCGCGATGCGCAGGTCGAACAGGTCGGCCACCGCCCCCTCGCCCACACGGCGCACCCAGCGCCGCAGCGCCGCGTCGCTCCACTGCGGCCGGTAGTCGAACATGTGCTCGCGCACCAGGTGCACGACCGCCGCCTTGAGGTCGCCCGGGAAGCGCAGGCGCTCGAGCATCCGCCCGACCATCTCCGCCCCCACGATCTGGTGGCCGTAGAAGGTGCCCTCGCCGCGGCGCTCGGCCCGCGTGTCCGGCTTTCCGACGTCGTGCAGCAGGGCCGCCCAGCGCACGGCGGGCTTCTCCGCCGGGGCGCTGTCGCAGCTGTAGAGGGAGTGCAGGTAGACGTCGTAGGCGTGCCAGCGGTTCTGGGGCACCCCGCGGCACCGCGCCAGCTCCGGCATCCACAGCTCCACCAGCCCGGCCTCGCGCAGGAGCTCGTAGCCCACCGAGGGGCGGGGCGCCTGCATCAACCTCGCCAGCTCCTCGCGCACCCGCTCGACCGCCACCAGCCGCGCGCGGTCCACCACCCCGCCCAGCGCGGCGCGGGTGGCCTCCTCGACCTCCAGCTCGAGGGTCGCGGCGAGCCGCGCCGCCCGCACCGGCCGCAGCGCGTCCTCGCGGAAGCGCGCCAGAGGCTCGCCCACCGCCCGCAGCCGCCGCGCCACGAGGTCCTCGAGCCCCCCGTGCGCGTCCACCAGCACCCCGCTCAGCGGATCGAAGGCCAGGGCATTCAGGGTGAAGTCGCGGCGAGCGAGGTCCGCCCTGAGGTCCCGGGTGAAGTCCACGTGGTCCGGATGGCGCGCGTCGCGGTACTCGCCCTCCCGGCGGAAGGTCGTGCACTCCAGCCGCACGCGCTCGAGCAGCACCAGCACGGTGCCGTGCGCCAGGCCGATCGGCTCGACCCGCGGGAACATCGCCGTCACCTCGGCCGGCAGCCGATCCGTCGCGACGTCGAGCAGATCGCCCTGGGGGCGCTCCAGCAGCACGTCGCGCACCGAACCCCCGACGAGGTAGGCTTGGTGCCCCCCGGCGCGCAGCCCGATGAGGGCGTGCAGCAACTCCTCCGGCCACGGATGCCGGCGCAACCGCTCCGCCGCGCGGGCCGCGGCGTCGGGGGGCGAAGGGTTGCCGGAGGATCGGTTCACGCCGCCCACGCTCCGCGTCCCGGGCCACGCCGGGCGACCGGGAGGAGGATCAAGTGACGCGTCACGCGGCCACGCTGATCGCCGCCACGCTTTTCGCCGTGTTGTGCCTGCCCGTGGGCGTCCGCGCGGAGGAGGCCGGCGCTCCCGTCCCCCCGCCACCGTCGGTGCGGGCATGGCAGACCGGGCTCCTGCGCGAGGATCGTCTCGAGCATGCGTCGCTCTCCTTCACGGTGGGTCTCGGGGCCGGATTCCTCTCGCGGCGTCCGGCCGCCGCCGTCGGCGGGGCGCTCGCCCTGGGCCTGGCCAAGGAGTTGCGCGACCGCCGTCACGGCGGATTCGACCCGGTGGATCTGCTGGCCGACGCGCTCGGTGCCGGGCTCGCGGCCCTCGCCACGCACGTGCTCGAGCGCTGAAGCGCGGGCGCCGCCTACGGGCACGGCTCCTTGGGACACGGCTGCACCGGCGCCGGACCCCCGTCCGACTTGTGCCGGCTCAGGCCCGCCGCCACGATCGCGGCCAGGGACAGCCCCCCCACCAGACCCGTGCGGTACCAGTCGATGCGGCGCGCGAGGATGCTCGAGACCTGTTCCATCGGGAGCCGTACCGTGTCGAACTCGTCGATGGGGCCCTCGACGTCGCGGCGTGTGAAGCCCACCAGCGTGTCCGCCTCCACCTGCGCCGTGTCGAACTCGTAGCGCAGGCCCGTGGTGGTCAGCACGCGAACCGCCCGGCCCGGCACCCGGGAGACGTAGTCCTGCCGCGGTATCTCGCGCAGCGCGGTGCACCCGTTCGCGCCCAGCAGGACCAGCGCGGTGACCACACGCATCCAGCAACTCGCCCTCATGCCACGCCCTCCCCCGGCCTCGCGCCCGGCACCCGTCGGGGGCACAGCATAGCGCAGCACGGCCCCGCAGTGGGACCCGGGACGGGCGGCTCAGCGCCAGAACAGGATGCGCCCGCAGAACTCGCACACGCCGAGCGCCCCGGCGCTGGCGGCCGCGGACGTCGGCAGCGTGATGAAGCAGCCCTGGCAGACCCGGTCGCGCACGGCGACCACGGCGCGGCCGTAACGCTGCTGGGCCCGCTCGTACGTGCTCACCCAGCGCCGATCCAGCCGGGCATGGAGCTGCGCCCTTGCCCGCTCGAGCGCGCCGAGGCCCGAGACCTCCAAGCCGAGGCTCCGCAGGCGGGACGCCAGCGCGGGATCGCGCGCCTCCTCGAGAAGGAGGTCGAGGTCGTGCAGCCGCAGCATGGCGGTCCACTCGCTCACGGCAGCACCTCGTGCAGGAGGCCGCCCGCATCCTCGGGGTCCTCGGACTCCAGCAGACGCTGCCGGACGCGCGCCGGCCGGATGGCCGCCACGGCTCGCGCCACCAGCCCATGGTGCGCCGCGACGGAGGCCTCGGAGGGGGAGAGCGCCAGCAGGACGAGGTGGACCAGCGCGCCGTCGGGGGCCCCCCACTCGATGCCGCGACGCGAGCGTCCGATGAGCAGGCGCGGCCCGAGGACCGCCAGGGAGCGCGCGTTCGGGACCGCCACCCCACGCCCCACGGCGGTGGCGCCGAGCCGCTCGCGCAGCAGGAGCGTCGCGTACAAGAGCGCTTCTTCCCCCACCGCCCCGGCCGCGTGCGCATGGCGCACGAGCTCGTGCAGCGCGGAGTCTCGCCTGCGGGTCTTGAGGTCCGTGATGTGGTGGGCAGGATGCAGAGCCGGACCGATCGAGATCGACATCGGTGGCACGACCTCCCACGGCGGACGATACCAGAGCCCCCCCGCCCCTGCCACCCCCGGGACCGCGTTCAGGGATCGGGCGGGGACGCCTGTGCCCGGTCCGGCCCGCGCCGCACCGGGAGCCAGTGCGCGGCCGCCCACGACACCGCCATCCCCACGGCCGCACCCACCACGACATCGCTCAGGAAGTGGCGGTTGAGGTACATGCGGGAGTAGGCGACCAGGATGGCCACCGGGAAGAAGCCCCAGCCCAGCCGCTTCCAGCGTGCCGTGAGCACCCAGGCCAGCGCGAAGGCGTTCGCTGCGTGGCTCGAGGGGAACGAGGCGTTGGAGCGCCGGTGCTCCCCGTCCGGGCGCGTGCGGTCCACCGCGCGCTTCGTCACCTCAACCACCAGGTTCGTCCCGGCCAGGGCCACCACCGCGAGCCGCACCGTCCCCCAGCCCGCCCCCGCCGCGAGCTCCACGGCCAGCACCACGGCCAGTCCCGCGGCCACCAGCGGGGGTCGCGCACCCGAGGAGACGGCGCGCATCGGACCCTCGAGGGCGGGGCGTCGCGAGGCCTGCACGGCATGCGCCACCGCCCAGTCCAGTTGCTCCACCGGGCCGAGCAGGGCGAGCGCCAGCAGCAAAGTCCTCATCGGTCCTCCCCGACCTCGAGCACGCTCGACACGGGGATCACCCCCTCCGCGTCCCGGCCGGCCCGGACGCGGATCCTGCCCCCTTCGCGCTCGATCACCCGCACCACCTGTCCGGGCTCCAGATCGAGCCCGGCACCCTCGAGGGTCGCACCCCTCGCGACGACCAGCCGCTCGGCCCGCCCGGCCCACCAGCGCTGAGCGGGGTCCGCGCCCGCGCACAGGAGGCACAGCGCGACCGCCCCCGCCGCCAGGGCGCGGCGGCGCCCGAGTGTCCCTGCCAGGAGCCCCAAAGCCAGCGCGACGGCGGCCCACTCGATGCGCCTCACCGGCAGGCGCGTCCCGCGGTCACCCGCGAGCCCCCCTCCCTCACGCACGAGATCCGACACCCACACGAGCCCCGGGTCGCGGGCGTCGCCCCGCTCGCCGCGCAGGACCCAGACGGCGGCGCGCGCCACCGAGCCCCCGGAGACCTCGATCCATGCCAGGCGCGCGGCCAGGGCGGGAGCACGTCCGCCCTCGCGCCAGAGGGCCTCCCACGCCGCGCGCGCCCGGGCGGGATCGCCGGCGCGCGCGGCCTGGTCCGCCGCCCGCAACCTCATGGATCCCGCGCTCTCGCCTGGGCGCACCCCCGAGACGACTAGCGCGCCCACCGCCGCCAGGGCGAGGGCCACCGCCACCGGTCGCGTGCCGCGCAGGCGGGGCGCGGCGGGCAACGCGGAGGCCAGCTCGGTGGCGAGCCGCACACGCACCGCGTCCGCGTTCCCCTGACCTCCGCCATAGCGCGTGGCCTCCACCAGCGAGCGCACGGCGCCCACCGTGCGGCCCTGCGCCTCCAACCAGGCCGTCACCTCCTCCGCCGCACGCCAGAAGGCGGGCCCGGCCTGCGCTTTCAGCGCGTTCCTCCAGGTGGCCAGGCGCGCGCGGTCCTCCACGTGCGGATCCACGGGCGGCCGCCGGCGCCACGAGACCCAGGCCGCGCCCAGCAACAGGCCGGCGAGCGCCCACGCCCACGGAGCCACGCCGCGCCCGAAGGGGTCGGGAGCGTCGCGCAGGAAGACCCCCGGGAAGGTCTCCTGAGACCCGCGCGCCGAGAACAGGTTCGGTCCGACCTGCACGGGCAGGGAGCTCAGCACGGCCGTGCGGTAGGTCCCGGAGCCCGCGTCGAACCACACGAAGCGCGGCGCCGGAATCTCGATCCGGCCGACCCGGTGAGGCAGCACGCTCCAGCTGAAGCTGCGCCGGCCCGCGGCGAGAACTCCCGGAGCCGCCAGGCTGTCCTGCGAGCCTCCGGCGAAGACCTCCCCGTCCGGGCAGGTCAGCGCCGGGGCCTTCACGAGCGGCAGGTTGCCCATGCCGCGCACGTCGAGGCGCACCGTCACGGGCACGTCCTGCGAGGTGCTCACGCGGTCGGCCGACCACTTGAGTCGGAAGTCCCCCACTGCCCCGTCGAAGCCCCGCGGTGCGCCCGGGGGCAACGGCCGCACACGCAGGTCGAGGGGCGCGCTGCGCACCGAAACCAGCCGGCGCGACGGCAGGCCCGCCCGCTGCCGCGCGAGCGCGTCGTCGCCGCGGTCGTCGAACGCCAGCATCAGGCCGGTCGAGCCCACGTGCGCCACGCCGGGCGTCAGCGGCAGGAGCACGGTGCGGAACTCGGCCACCAGTATGTGGCGTCCTGCCTGCGTCGCGTACGACCACGTCATCGGGCCCGCGGCCTCGGCCCAGAATCCCGGGGTCGGGGGCTTCGGGATGGCGGGCTCGGCGGCGGGTTCCTGGGCCAGCAGGAGCCTCACGCGCATCTGCACGGGCTGTCCGACCCAGGGCTCGCGTGGCTCCACGTCCACGAGCAGCGAGGCGGTCCGCCCTCCTCCACCACCCGAGGCCTCGGCCGGGACGACGAGAGTCCGCGCCGGAGCCTGCAGCACCTGTCCGCCCACGGGCACGCGGATGGGTCCGATGGTGTACCGGCCGGGCTCGAGGATGGCGATCTCGTAGCGGACGATCTTCTCCACCGAGCTCCGCCCGTTGACCCACGCCATCCTCTGCTCGCGGGCCGTACCCAGGATCTCCAGGCCACGCGGCAGCCTCAGGTCTGGCTCGCCGACACCGCTGAGGGCTCCGCGCACCACCACCACGAGCGCCACGCTCTCGCCGACCACCGCGCTGTCGCGGTCGAGCCGCGCCTCGACCTCCACCGCCGCCCGCGCCGGCGGAGCCAGGGCGAGGCCTGCCAGCAGCACGAGCACCGCCACCGCTCTCACCAGTCCTTCTCCTTCTTCGGCTCGCTCACGCGGGCCCGGCGGTTCCGCTCGTGCTGGGAGCGCTCGAGGTCGGCCAGCGCGTCCAGCAGCCGCTCGGCCTGGGCGCGGCTCATCGCTCCGCGCGGACCCGTGACGGGAGACTGCTGCGGCGCCGCCGCCGGGAGCTGCGGCAGCGGTTGAGGGGGCCGCGCGCCGGATCGTGGCTGCGGCCCGCCGCCCCCGCCCGGCTGCGGCTTCTGTTCCTGCTGCTTCTTGTCCTGCTGCTGCCGCTCGCGCTGGCGGCGCAGCAGGATCTCGTAGTTCCAGCGCGCCTCGCCGTCGCGGGGATCACGCACGAGCGCGATACGCAGCGCCGCCAGGGCACGCGCGTACTCCTCGCGCTCGCCGAGGATCGTCCCCAGGTTGTACGCCGCCGCGCCCGCCGTCCGGGTGGGGCGCCCCGCGAGCGCTGCGAGGCCCGCCATCCCCCGCAGGCCGTCACCCCGCCGCACGCGCGCGGTCTCCAGGTTCACGCGCACCTCGTCGGGCCCCCCTCGCCGCAGGCGACGCTCGTAGAGCGATTCGGCACTGGCCCAGGACCCTGCCCGGAAAGCCCGGTCACCCCGCGCCCAGTCGCTCTCGGCCCCGGCCCGCGCGGGCCACAGCACCAGCAGCAGCGCGAGAGCGGCGGCGGCACTCCCACGCTCCGCCTGCAGAGGCGCGCGGGTCTCGATCTCCGCTTCGCGCCGCCGGCGCGATCGCATGAGGTCGAACGCCAGGAGGAGCGCGGCGAGCCCGGCGAAGAGCGGGAAGCGGGCCACCGGCCGGTCCGTCAGGCGCGTGCCCCGCGCGGAGCGCGCGAGCCCCCCCAGCGAGCCCAGCAGGCGCGGCACCTCGCCGCCCGGCCGCGAGGCCGAGAAGTAGGCGCCGCGCGTGCGCCGCGCGATCGAGCGCAGCAGCCCCTCGTCGAGGCGGCTCACCACCGGCCCGCCGTCCGCCTCCCGCTTCACGTCCACGGCACGTCCCTGCGCGTCCAGTACCGGAACGGCGCTGCCGGCCGGCGTGCCGACCCCCACCGCGAACACGCGCACTCCGCTGGCGGTCACCGCGTCGAGGGCCGCACCCGCGCGGCGCTCGAGATCCTCGCCGTCCGTCCACAGCACGATGGCCTGCTCGTCCCGGCTCCCGGGGGGCATCACGCGGACCGCGACCCGGAGCGCGCGCCCGAGGTCGGTGCCCGGGTCGCTCACCGAGCCGCTGGCCAGCGACTCGAGGGTGAGGCGGGCGGCATCGCGGTCGAGCGTCAGGGGACAGAGCCGCACGGCGTCGCCCGCGAACGCCACCACGCCCACGCGGCTCCCCGCCAGCCGCTCCAGCACGGCCAGCGCCTCGCGCCGCGCCTCGTCGAGCCGCGACGGCGCGACGTCCCGCGCGTCCATGCTGGCCGAGACGTCCACCACCATGACCACGTCCGAGCCGGTCGCCGCGCGGCGCACCACCTCGCGGCCCCACTCCGGGCCCGCGGCTCCGATCAGCAGCGCCGCCAGCGCCACGAGGCGCAGCACGGCGCCGGCGCGTCTCGATCCCGCCCGCACCTGCGCCCGCAGCACGGACTCCGCCCGCTCCCCGGTGAGGCGTGCCAGGTCACGCCGGGCGCGGCGCATCGCCGCCAGCTCCGGCAGGAGGAGCACGGGGAGCGCGAGCAGGCCCCACAGCCAGCGCGGATCGGCGAAGATCATGCGCGCCCCCTCACGGCAGACGGAACGCCACGGTGGCGCCGAGCAGGCCGAAGCCCGCCAGCATGACCGCGGCCGCCCCCAGCACCAGCGGCCCGAGGTCGCGGTACTCGCGGTAGGTGATCGAGCGCACCGGCACGCGCTCGAGACGGTCGATCTCGGCGTAGATGCCGGAGAGCGCGGCGGCGTCGGTGGCCCGGTAGAAGCGCCCGCCCGTGCGGCTGGCGATCTGCTGGAGGGTGGGCTCGTCCACGTCCATCACCGTCATCACGATGCGGCGACCCAGCTCGGGGTCGTCCTTCGGCACCGGCACCAGCCCGCCGCGCCCCACCAGCACCGTGTAGACCCTCACCCGCAGCGCCCGCGCCAGGTCCGCGCCCGTGAGGGGGTCGATCTGGCCGCGGTTGTTGGCACCGTCGGTGAGCAGCACGATGACCTTGCTGGGCGTGCGGCTCTCGCGCAGCCGCGCCACCGCCGTCGCGAGCCCCATGCCGATGGCGGTGCCGTCCTCGGCCAGGCCCAGATCGAGCCCCTGCACCAGCTCGTCCAGCGCCTCGTGGTCGAGCGTGAGGGGGCACTGCGTGAAGGCCGTGGCCGCGAAGCCCACCACCCCGATGCGGTCGTGCGGGCGGTGGCGGACGAACTCGCGCGCGGTCTCCTTGGCCACGTTGAGGCGGTTGCGGGGCAGGAAGTCCTGCGCGGACATGCTGGGCGAGATGTCGATGGCCAGCACGATGTCCACGCCGCGGCTCTCGGTCTCGCTCAGGCGCAGGCCCTGCTGCGGCCGCGCCAGCGCGACCAGCGCCAGGGCCAGCGCCAGCCACGGCAGCAGCGCCACCGCGCGCACCAGCGCCGCGCCCAGCCCGCCGGAGCGCGGCGCGCGCGTCCACAGCACCGCGGCAGCCCGCCCCTGCCAGCGGCGGGACAGCAGCGCGAGCAGCGGCACCAGCAGGAGCAGCGCCACCAGCCAGGGCGACTCCCAGCGCATCAGGCCGCCTCCTTCCGCTCCACCGGCAGGCGGCGGCGCACCAGCTCCTCGACCGCGCGCTCCGTGCGCTGCGCCTCCTCCACGCTGCTGGCGGCGCGCGCGAACTTGACCCGGTCCCACGAGGCCAGCAGCGCGGCGACGCGCTCGACCTCGGGCGGGCCGAGCTGCGCGGCCGAGAGCCGGCGCACCAGCTCGGCGGAGGTGTCGCCGGGGCGCGGCGTGCCCTCGGTGCGCTCGAGGAAGCGGCGCAGGATGCGGGTGAGATGGAACGCGTGCTCGGCGAATCGACCCTGGTCCGGCAGGGTGAGGCGGCGCAGGGCCCCGAGAGCATCCAGCGCCTCGAGGCCCGGGTGCCGCCCCGGCGGGGCGACGGCCGGCGCCGGCGGCGCGGCCCGCGCCCTCCGCCGCAGCCACAGCAGCACCAGCAGCAAGCCGAGCGCGAGTGCCGCGGTCCCCACCCACCCCCACGGCACGCGCTCCCACCACGGCGCGCCGAGCGGGCCCCGCACCGGGCGCAGCGAGTAGTCCGACCGCTGGGGACTCAACCTGGGCACCACGCCGAGGCGCACCACCGGCAGGCGGCTCGCGCGGAGGCGGCCTCCGGCCTCGCGCACCTCGAAGCCGAGCCCCGGAACGCTCAGCATGCCGAGCGCGAACGCCTGCAGGGGCACCTCGATCTCGACCGTGTCGGCGGGCTCCACGCCCCACTGCAGGCGGGAGCCCTTGTACGCGCGCACCCGCCTCGACTGCGGGCTGCCCCATTCGAAGGCGCCGCCGGCCACGGGGGCGCTCCAGCGGAAGGCCACGTCCCGCGGCACCAGCACGCGCCCGCGATACAGCACACGCTCGCCGAGATGCGCGAAGCCGGGCTGGACCGAGGTCCGGCAGGGATAGCCGTGCGGGGCCGCGGCGTCGGGCGGCACGGGGGTGACGCGCCCCGGCGGTCCCTGGGCCCCCGGCCCACTCCCGCCCGGTAGCGCCGCCAGCGCCGCCACCACGAGCAACGCGCGCATCGCCGCTCTCATCTCCGCCTCCCGCGCCGGCGGTCCGAGAAGTAGCGCATCAGCACCGGCAGGTACGACCGCCCCAGCTGGAGCTCGACCCGCGGGCAACGCGCCTGGGCCAGCGCCGAGGCGACCGCGGCCATGCGCCGGGCGGCCTCGCGCTGGTAGCGCTCGCGGGTGCGCGGGCGGCCGCTGTCGAGCAGCCGGCGCTCGCCCGTCTCGAGGTCCTCGAGCTCGACCCAGCCCACGGCCGGCAGCGTCTCGTCCCGCGGGTCGCGCAGGAGCAGGGCGGTCACGTCGTGCCGGCGCCCCAGCACCCGCCAGTCCCCCGCGTCGGGCGGTTCCTCGAAGTCCGAGATCCAGAAGATGACGCTGTGGCGTCGCGCCGTGCGGAGCAGGAAGCGGGCGGCGTGCCGCGCGCCCTCCGGACCCGGGTGCGCCTCGGAGCCCAGCACGTCACGCAGCAGGCGGAGCAGGTGCGAGCGCCCGCGCGCCGGCGGCACGAAGTGCTCCACCCGGCGCCCCACCAGCACCAGCCCGACACGGTCGTTGTGGCGCATGGCCGCGAAGCCCAGCACGGCGCACAGCTCGGCCGCCAGCTCGCGCTTCTCGAAGCCGGCCGTGCCGAAGCGCATCGAGCGCGACACGTCCACCACGAGCAGCACCGTCAGCTCGCGCTCCTCGACGAAGCGCTTCACGTAGGGCGCGCCGAAGCGGGCGGTCACGTTCCAGTCGATGTCGCGCACCTCGTCCCCGGGGACGTAGTGGCGCACCTCCTCGAACTCGATCCCCCGCCCCTTGAAGAGGCTCTCGGCATGCCCCGCGAACAGGTCCGCGGCAAGATGGCGGCTGCGGATCTCGAGTCGCCGGACCTTGCGCAGGAGCTCGGCGGAGTCCATCAGGGCACGCGCACCTGCTCCAGGATGCGCCGGGCCACCTCTTCGCCGTCGATGCCCTCGGCCTCGGCTTCGTACGAGACGTGGATCCGGTGGCGCAGCACGTCCGGGGCGATATCCTTCACGTCCTCGGGCAGCACGTAGGGCCGGGCGGCCAGCAGCGCGAGCGCCTGCGCGCCGCGCACCAGGAACAGCGTGGCACGGGGCGAGGCCCCGAAGGAGATGAGGCTGTCGAGCGGCAGCCCGAACTCGCGCGGCCGCCGCGTGGCGGTCACCAGGTCCAGCACGTACTCCTGGATCTTGTCGTCCACGTAGACCACGCCCAGCGCGCCGCGGGCATCCAGCACCTCGTCCCGCCCGGCGCGGGGCTCGAGCGCCGGCAGCTCGGCCAGCCCCACGCGGCGGAGGATCTCCTTCTCCTCGTCACGCTCGGGATAGCCGATCCGCACCTTCAGCATGAAGCGGTCGCTCTGGGCCTCCGGCAGCGGGTACGTGCCTTCCTGCTCGATGGGGTTCTGGGTGGCCATGACCAGGAAGGGCTCCTCGAGCGGGTGGCTCTCGTCGCCCAGCGTCACCTGCTTCTCCTGCATGGCCTCCAGCAGCGCCGACTGCACCTTGGCCGGGGCGCGGTTGATCTCGTCCGCCAGCACGAGGTTGGCGAAGAGCGGCCCGCGCTTCGGGGTGAACGAGCCGTCGCGCGGGTTGTAGATGAGCGTCCCGGTGAGGTCGGCCGGGAGCAGGTCGGGTGTGAACTGGATGCGGCGGTAGCGCAGGGACAGCGCGTCCGACAGGCTCTTCACGGTGAGGGTCTTGGCGAGTCCCGGCACGCCCTCCAGCAGGACGTGCCCGCCCGTGAGCAGGCCCACCAGCAGCCGGTCCACCATGGTGTGCTGCCCGACCACGGCGCGCCCCACCTCTTCCCGCACCCGCTGCAGCGTCTGGCCGGCACGCTCGATGCGGCGCGCGGCCTCCTTCATGTCCACCGTCATGCTGGCTCCCCCGGTCTGGTCCCCGCCCGCGCGCCACGCACTCCGGGGCACGGGCGCCCCACCGCATGGCGCCGCAGTATATCGGAGCCATGCGCGAGTTCAACGCGGCGTGGCCGCTACGTGCGGGAAGGCGGGAGGCGGCCGGATCCCGCGAAGGCGGGACCCGGCCCGACCGGGGGCCCGGAGCGCGCCGGAGATCAGGCCGCGAGGCGCTGGACCTGCGGCTCGCGTCCGGCGTCGTCGTCGAGCCAGCTCGCCAGCAGGACGTGCGCGGGCACCAGATCGAACGGCGGCTCCGGCGACTCGATGCGGTCGAGCCGCGTCAACGCGCGGTCCACCTCGAGGGAGAGGGGGCTCGCCCGGCCGCCCGCGGCGCAGGCGCGGACCATGAGCTGGTGCACCCGGACCCGCGCCAGCGGCTCCGTCTGGAGCGCGGCCCGGTAGCGGGCCGCGGCCCCCTCGAACAACCGATCCGCGACCGCGTGCTCACCGGCGGCGAAGGCATGGAGTCCCGCGAGGTGGAGGGACTCGCCCGCGAACAGCCAGGGGCTGTGGCAGGCCAGGGACCAGACCCTGGGCGACTCTAGGAGCGGAGCTAGGGAACCGAAGCGAAGGCGCACGTCCTGAACGTCCTGCACGAAGGGTGCCACGCGGAGCGCAGGGTCCTGGCGCCCAATCCGTTGCGGGACAGCAGGTCAGGGGCCTTGCATGATGCAGTTTCGAGGGGCGGATGCCGCACCCCGTGCAACCTGAACCGGACGCGCCCTCACACTGCACGGACCTGGCCGGGCGCCGGGCGGGCCGCTCGGTCCGCATGCCCCGACCGCGCTTCATCGGGCTAGCGGGCTCCGCCCCCGCGCTTCACCGGTTCCCACGAGAAGAGCGGGAACGACGAGCACAGGTCGAGGACCTCCTTCTCGACCGTCGCGGCCAGCGCGCCGTCCTCGGGCTTCTCGAGCACCCGGGCGATCATGCCGGCGATCAGGCGCATCTCGTCCGGCCCGAAGCCGCGCGTGGTGAGCGCCGGGGTGCCGATGCGCACACCGCTCGTCACCCAGGGCTTCTGCGGATCGTTGGGGACCGCGTTCTTGTTGACCGTGATGCGGGCCCGGTGCAGCGCCTCCTCGGCCGCCTTGCCCGTCATGCCCCGGCGCCTCAGGTCCACCAGCATGAGGTGGTTGTCCGTGCCCCCCGAGACCAGGTCGAACCCGTGGGCCATCAGCCCCTCGGCCAGCGTCCGCGCGTTCTCCACGACCCGCTGCTGGTAGTCCCGGAAGGCGGGCATCAGCGCCTCGCCGAAGCACACCGCCTTGGAGGCGATCACGTGCATGAGCGGCCCGCCCTGCAGCCCGGGGAAGACGCTCTTGTCGAGCTTCTCGGCGTACTCGGCCTGCGCCAGCACGAACCCGCCGCGCGGCCCCCGCAGGGTCTTGTGCGTCGTGCTGGTCACCAGCCCGGCGTGGGGCACCGGGCTCGGATGCAGCCCGGTGGACACGAGCCCCGCGATGTGCGCCATGTCCACCACGAGCGTCGCGCCCACCTCGCGCGCGATGGCCGCGAAGCGCGGGAAGTCGATCACGCGCGGATACGCGCTCGCCCCGGCCACGATGATGCGCGGCCGGTGCTCGCGGGCCAGGGCCTCGACCTGCCCGTAGTCGATGCGCCCGTCCTCGGGCCGGACCCCGTACTGGACCGACTTCCACAGCTGGCCCGTGTACGAGACCGGGTGCCCATGGGTGAGGTGGCCGCCATGGGCCAGGCTCATGCCCAGCAGCACGTCGCCGGGCTTGGAGACCGACAGGTAGGCCGCCACGTTGGCCGAGGCGCCCGAATGGGCCTGGACGTTGGCGTGGTCCGCGCCGAAGAGCTGCTTCACCCGGTCGCGCGCCAGCTCCTCCCCCACGTCCACGAACTCGCAGCCCCCGTAATAGCGCTTGCGGGGCAGACCTTCGGCGTACTTGTTGGTCATCACCGAGCCCAGCGCCTCGAGCACCGGCTCGCTGACGAAGTTCTCGGAGGCGATCAGCTCGAGCGTGGTGAGCTGCCGGTGACGCTCGTTCTGGATCGCGTCGTGGATCGCGGGGTCCTGCTCGCGGAGTGATGGCATGGTACCTACCGGGCCTTCCAGTGGAGGTCCTCGTACGACCGGATCTTGTCGAGGCGCGGCACGTGGCGTCCGCCCTCGAACGGGGTCTCGAGCCAGATGCGCAGCCAGCGCACGGCGTCCTCGTGGCGGTTCGTGCGGGCACCCACCGCCATCACGTTCGAATCGTTGTGCTCGCGGGTGAGGCGTGCCGTCTCGTCGCTGGTGACGACCGCGGCGCGCACGGCGGCCACCTTGTTGGCCGCGATCGCCTCCCCGATGCCGCTCCCGCCGAGGACGATGCCGCGGTCCACGGCCCCCCGGGCCACGCGCTCGGCGACCGGGAAGCAGTAGTCGGGGTAGTCCACCGGCGGGCTGGCGGCGTGGGTGCCCACGTCCTCGACGACGTGGCCCAGCGCCACCAGCTCGCGCTTGAAGCGCTCCTTCAGCTCGTAGCCCGCGTGGTCCGTGCCGATCGCGATCTTCATGCGACCCGAGCCGGGAGCCGTCGCATCAGCGGGCCGCGCCCGCGCCCTGCGGGACGAGGGTCAGCCAGCCGTGCTTGTCGGGCACATCGCCGCGCACGGTGGCGAAGAACGCCTTCTGGAGCGCCTTCGTCACCGCACCCACCGCGCCGGTCCCCACCGGGATCTTGTCCACCGAGGTGATGGGCGACACCTCCACCGCCGTGCCGGTGTAGAACACCTCGTCGGCCATGTAGAGCATCTCGCGCGGCATCGACATCTCGCGCACCGTGTGCCCCATCTCACGCGCCAGGGTGATGATGCTGTCGCGCGTGATGCCCGCCAGCACGCTGTTCGACAGCAGCGGCGTCACGATCTCGCCCTTGACCACCGCGAACACGTTCTGCCCGCTGCCCTCGCTCACGTAGCCGTGGATGTCCAGGGCGATGGCCTCGTCGTAGCCCTCGACCACGGCCTCCATCTTGAGCAGCTGCGAGTTCATGTAGTTGGCGGAGGCCTTCACCATCGCGGGCAGGGTGTTCGGGGCCATGCGGTGCCAGGTCCCGATCTTCACCGCGCTGCCCTTCTCGAGCGCGTCCTTGCCCAGGTACTGCCCCCACACGAAGGCCGCGATCACCACGTCCACCGGGTTGCCGAACGGGTTGACGCCCATGTGCTCGAAGCCGCGGTACACGAGCGGCCGGATGTAGCAGTCCTTGAGGTCGTTCACCGCCACGGCCTGCACGCAGGCGTCGCGGATCTGGTCCCGCGTGAAGCCCATCTCCTTCTCCATCCGGTAGACCCGGGCGGAGAACATGAGACGGTCCACGTGCTCCTCGAGACGGAACACGGCGGGGCCCTTCGGCGTGTCGTAGGCGCGGATGCCCTCGAACACGCTGGAGCCGTAGTGCATGGCGTGCGTGAGCACGTGGATCCTGGCCTCGTCCCAGGGCACCCACTTGCCGTTCATCCAGATCGTCTTCGCCTTCGTCATCGGCATGGTTCACCTCGCGTGATGTACTGCGCGTCTCAAGCCGAGCGCGCCCGCAGCTCTTCGCGGACGCGCGGCACGATACGTCGGACGTGGTGCCGGATGCGGCGCCAGCACTCCTCGTATGCCTCCTTCGAGCCCCCGAACGGGTCGGAGACGGCCAGCGCCGGCTCGCCCGGATCGGGCCACTCGGACAACACATGCACACGTCGCGGATCGGCGCCCAGCGACTGCGCCGCACGCGCGTGCTCGGGTTCCATGACCAGGATCAGGTCCGCCCCGCGCACCAGGTCGGCGCTGGCCCGGCGCGAGCGATGCGCCGACAGGTCCACTCCCGACCCCGCGGCGGCCTCACGCGAGCCCGCGCTCGCCGGCTGCCCATCCGCCGCCGCCGTGCCCGCCGAGACCAGATCCACCTTCTTCGCGTCGGGTCCCAGCTCCTCCCGGATCGCCGCCGCGGCCAGCGGGCTGCGACACGTGTTGCCCGTGCACAGGATGACCAGGCGGAACACCGGATCGTGGGCCTCCATCGGCGGCGAGAATAGGCGTGGCGCCTACCGGGGTCAAACCGGAAGATGTTCGCCCGCTCGCGCCCGTGCCCGAAAAGTCGTCGCCTGGCGCGCCCCCGACGCGCCCGACCTAGCTCGGCTCGCGGGTCTCGTCCACGAAGCTCCCGAGGTCGGCCGTCACGTCGATGTCGCCGCGCCGCAGCAGCCGCGGCACAGGTCCGCTCACGTCCACGAGGGTCGACGGGGGCTGGGCGTGCCGCGGTCCACCGTCCAGCACGATGTCGAGTTGGTTGCCGAAGATGCGCAGCACCTCCTCGGCGGTCTCGGCCGGCGGCTGCCCGGAGATGTTGGCGCTCGACGACACCACCGGGCCGCCGATGCGCTCCAGGATGCGCTGGCACAGCGTGTCCCGCGGGCAGCGCAGGGCCACCGTGCCCCCGCGCCCGAGCACGCGCTCGGGGATGAGGGGCGAGGCGCGGAAGACGAGCGAGAGCGGCCCGGGCCAGTAGCGCTCGATCAGGCGTTCGGCCAGCGGGCTCACGTCCGCCGCGAGGCCCTCGGCCTGCTCGGGCTCGGGGATGAGCGAGATCACCGCGTGCGACGGATCGCGGCGCTTGAGGCGCGCCAGCATCGCGACCGCCTCGGGAGCGAAGAGGGAGCAGCCCAGGCCGTAGACGGTGTCCGTCGGGAACGCCACCACGCCACCCCGCAGCACCTCCTCGGCCAGGCGGAGCAGCGCCCGGTCGTCGGGATTCGCAGGGTCCACCTGCAGGACTTCCACGCTCAGCCCCTGCGCCGCTTCGCGCCGCGCGCCAGCTCGCGCGCGTGCTGCTCGAGACGCCGCGCCAGCGCCGGGTCCTCGAGCGCCAGGATGCGCAGCGCCAGGTGGGCCGCGTTCTTGGCCCCCCATGCGCCCACGCCGAGCGTGCCCACCGGCACGCCGGGCGGCATCTGCACCGTGGCGAGCAGCGCGTCGAAGCCCCCCAGCGGGGAGGTGGCCAGCGGCACACCGAGCACCGGCAGCCGGCTGTGCGCCGCCACCGCGCCCGCGAGGTGCGCGGCGCCCCCCGCACCGGCGATGATGACCTTGAGGCCGCGGCCGCGGGCGCCTCGTGCCCACTGCGCGGTGCCCTCGGGGCTCCGGTGCGCCGAGCGCACCGCCACCTCACAGGCCACCCCGAACTCCGCGAGCACCCGGACCGCGTCCTCCATCGCCGGGCGATCCGACTCGCTCCCCATCACGACGCCCACGCGGGGAGCCATCCTCTTGCGGTCCTGCACCGTCATCCGGTCCTCCTCTCCGCGCCGCGCGCGGGTCGCGCCGCGGCGATGTCGCGGCGGGCGCGCCAGCCGCCCCCGCCGACGCCACCCAGCGCATCGTACACCGCGGCCCGCGCCTGCTCCCGCGTCGGGGCATGGGCGGCGAGGTACGCCGCGCGCCCCCCGCTCACCTGCCAGCCCCGCTCCGTGCGCCGCGTGCCCGCGTGGAACACCATGAGCCCGGGTCGTTCCTCGATCCCGTCCAGCCCGATGATCTCGCCTCCCCCGCGCACCGCCTCCGGGTAGCCCTCGTCCGCCAGCGCCACCGCCACCACGCTCCCCGCCCGGCGGCCGACGACGCCGGGCTCGAGCTGGCCCGCCGCCGCACCCGCCAGCAGCTCCGAGAGCGACCCCTCCACCAGCGGCAGCACCACCTGCGTCTCGGGGTCCCCGAAGCGGACGTTGAACTCCACCACGCGCGGGCCCCGTGCCGTGATCATCATCCCGCAGTACAGCGTCCCCCGGAACGGCGCTCCCCGCCGCCGCATCGCCTCGAGCACCGGCAGCACCACCGTCCGCCGCACCTCCTCCTCCAGCGCGGCGTCCACGCGCTCCGTGGGCGCGTAGGCGCCCATGCCGCCCGTGTTGGGGCCCGCGTCACCGTCGTAGGCGCGCTTGTAGTCGCGCGCCGGCGCGAGCAGCAGGGCCGCGCTCCCGTCGCAGACCGCCATCACCGAGGCCTCCTCGCCCTCGAGGAACTCCTCGAGCAGCACGCGCCGGCCGCTGGCGCCGAAGCGGCCCGCCTCGAGGCAGCCGGCCAGGAAGTCCTCCGCGGCCGCGCGCTCGGAGGTGACCCGCACCCCCTTGCCAGCGGCGAGGCCGTCGGCCTTGATCACCCAGGGAGGCCCGAAGCCGTCCAGTTCGCGCCGCGCGAGCTCCAGGTCCCCGAAACAGGCGGCCCGGGCGGTGGGCACACCCGCCTCGCGCATGACCTCCTTCGCGAACCACTTGCTGGCCTCGAGCCGCGCCCCCTCCTGCCCTGGCCCGTAGACCGGCACGCCCTCCGCGGCGAGCTGGTCGGCGACCCCGGCGGCGAGCGGCGCCTCGGGGCCCACGACGACGAGGTCCACCTGCTCGCGGCGGCACGCCTCCAGCAACCCGGGGACGTCGCTCTCCCGCACCTCCAGCCGCCGCGCGTCGCGCTCCATGGCGTCGTTGCCCGGCGCGACCAGGACCTGGGGGGCATGCGGGTCCCGCGCCAGCCGCCAGACGAGCGCGTGCTCGCGACCACCCGAGCCTACGACGAGGATGCGTTGCGGGACCACGGGCGGAATCTAGCGACCGCGTGGACGCAGGGTCAAGCACGCTGCGCCGGGGTCGCGAGACGATACCGGGGACCACGAGCCCGGCGCAGCGCTCACGCGCCCGGCCCGCCCCGGGCCTCGAGCTCGGCGAGCAGCAGCCTCCGCACCACCTGCGGCAGCGCGCGCCCCCCGCTCCTCTTCACCACCTGCCCGACCAGGAATCCCAGCGTGCCGCTGCGTCCGCCCAGGTACCGGGCGACCTCGGCGGGATGCTCCTCGAGCACCTGACGCACCAGCGGCGCCAGCTCCTCCGGCGAGCCGGTGGCGGCCGCCCCCCGCGCCGCGAGGATCTCGCGCGGGTCCGCGCCGGTCCGCATCGACTCCTCGAGCACGGACTTGGCGGTCGCCGCCGTCACCCGCTTCGCCTCCACCTCGGCGATGAGGAAGGCGAGACGCCCGGCCGGCAGGCGGTCGCGCGCATCCTCCACCTTCGCTCCCAGCTCGCGCACGCGCCGCAGGACCTCGGTCATGATCCAACCCGCGGCCCGGCGCGGGGCCGCCGCGGCGCGCGCGACCTCGTCGAAGTAGTCCGCCACGTCCCGCTGCTCGCACAGCACGCGCGCGTCCTCCGCCCTCAGGCCGTGCTCCGCCTGGAAGCGCGCCACCCTCACCCACGGCAGCTCCGGCAGCCCTTCGCGTGCCCGCCTCAGCCACTCCTCGTCCACGCGCAGAGGCGGCAGGTCCGGCTCCGGGAAGTAGCGGTAGTCCTGGACGTCCTCCTTGGAACGCATGATCACGAGGCGGTCCTGCTCGGCGTCGAACAGCAGCGTGGCCTGCTCGACCGAGCCGCCCGACTCGAGGATGCCCCGCTGCCGCGCGATCTCGGCGCGCAGCCCCTTCTCGACGCCCTTGATGGAGTTGAGGTTCTTCAGCTCGGTCTTGACCCCGAGCCCCGCGGTACCCGCCGGGCGCAGGCTCACGTTCGCGTCGCAGCGCAGGTGCCCCTTCTCCATGTCGCCTTCCGAGACGCCGAGCCACCGCACCAGCCGGCGGAGCGTCGTGAGGAAGGCCCCGCACTCCCCGGGCTCGCGGAAGGTCGGCCGCGTCACCAGCTCGAGCAGCGGCACCCCCGCGCGGTTGAAGTCCACGCGGGACACCGGCCGCTCACCCCGGCGCTCCGGATGGAACGACTTGCCGGTGTCCTCCTCGAGGTGGATGCGCGAGATCTCGAAGGTGCGCTCCGTCCCATGCACCTCGACGGGCAGCGCCCCGCCCTCGCACAGCGGACGCTCGTACTGCGTGATCTGGTAGTTCTTCGGCATGTCCGGGTAGAAGTAATTCTTGCGCGCGAAGACGCTCTCCTGGCGCACCGTGCAGCCCAGCGCCAGGCCCAGCCGCAGCGCCGCCTCCACGGCCACCCGGTTGGCCCGCGGCAGCGCCCCCGGGAGTCCCAGGCAGACCGGGCACACGTTCGAGTTCGGCTTGGCGCCGAACGCCGCCCGGCACTCGCAGAACATCTTCGTGCGCGAGCGCAGCTGGATGTGGCACTCGAGACCGATCACCGCTTCGTGGGCCATGCGAACTCCGCTTCGTGCGCGCGTCCGAGGAGCGCGCGCGCCCCCCGCACCTCGATGGCGCGGGCCGCGCGCAGCAGCACGCCCTCGCCGTCCTCCCGCCCCAGCAGCTGGACCGCGCGGGGCAGGCCGCCCGGGGCCGGCCCCACCGGCGCGCTGAGGCCCGGGATGCCGGCGAGGTTGGCCCCGATGGTGAAGATGTCGCTCAGGTACATGGTGAGCGGGTCGTCGAGCTTCTCCCCGAGCCGGAAGGGGAGCGTGGGCGCGACCGGCATGACGAGGAAGTCGCAGCGCGAGAGAGCCGCGCGGTACTCCTGCCGGATGCGCGCGCGCGCGCGCTGCGCGGTGAGGTAGTACGCGTCGTAGTAGCCGGCCGAGAGCGCGTAGGTGCCGAGCAGGATGCGCCGCCGCACCTCCGGCCCGAAGCCCTCGCTGCGGCTGCGCGTGTAGAGCGAGCGCACGTCCCGGGCCCCTTCCTCCCGGAAGCCGTAGCGCACGCCGTCGAAGCGGGCCAGGTTCGAGCTGGCCTCGGCCGTGGCCACGAGGTAGTAGGCCGCCACTGCGTAGTCGCCTGGCAGCAGCTCGAGCGCGACGCGCCGGGCCCCCGCGCGCTCGAGGCGGGCGGCCGCCTCCTCCAACCCCTCCACCACCTCGCGCTGCACCCCTTCCGCCCAGAGGTTCGCGGGCCACCCGAAGCGGAGATCCTCGACTCCGCGGTCCCAGTCGCTCACGTCCGGGGCAGGCTCCGGCCGCGTGGTCGCATCCCAGGGGTCGGGCCCCGCCAGGGCGGCGTAGGCGACGGCCAGGTCCCCCGTGTGGCGCGCGAAGAACCCCACCTGGTCCAGCGACGAGGCGAAGGCCACCAGCCCGTAGCGCGAGAGACGCCCGTAGGTGGGCTTGAGCCCGAAGACCCCGCAGAACGCCGCCGGCTGCCGCACCGACCCGCCGGTGTCCGAGCCCAGGGCGAGCGGCGCGAGGCCGTAGGCCACCGCTGCGGCCGACCCACCGCTCGAGCCCCCCGGCACCCGCGCCAGCTCCCAGGGGTTCCGGGTCGGGCCGTAGCACGAGTGCTCGGTCGAGGAGCCCATCGCGAACTCGTCCATGTTCGACTTGGCGGTGACCACCGCGCCCGCGGCGCGCAGGCGCCGCACCACGGTGGCGTCGTAGGGCGCGTGGTACCCGGCCAGGATGCGCGAGCAGCACGTGGTGGGGTAGTCCACCGTGCAGAGGTTGTCCTTCACCACCACGGGCACACCCCGCAGGGGCCCGCCGGCCGCGGAGGAGGCGCCCGCCGCGCGCGCCTCGGGGTCCGCGTGGGCCACCGCGTGGACGTCGCGCTCCCACGCCACCGCCGGGCCCTCCCAGCCGCAGTTCACCGCCTCCAGCGGCGTGCACTCCCCGGCCTCCACCGCCGCGGCCAGAGCGCGCGCCGACAGGCGCCACGACTCGCGCGCGCTCACGGCTCCAGGTTCTCCACCACGGGCGGCAGCACGAAGAAGCCCCCCTCGGTCTCGGGGGCCATCGCCAGGGCGTCCGCCTGCGACAGGCCGCGGCCGTCGGGCTCGTCGTCGCGCAGGCCCGCCTCCGGCGGCGCGAAGGAGAGCGGCTCGCAGCCGGCGAGGTCGAGCCGCCTCAGGACCTGCGCGTAGTCGAGCACGGCCGACAGGTCGTGCGCGAGGCGCTCCAGGTCCTCGTCGCGGATCTCGAGCCGCGCCAGCTCCGCGATGCGCCGGACCTCGTCAGGCGGGATCGCCATCGCTGCCTCCCGTGAGGAACCGTCCCAGCACCTTCTTCGTGCCCGAGGCGAAACGCACCGTGCACTTCAGGTCGGCCCCCTCGCCCTCGGCGTCCACCACGATACCCCGGCCGAAGGTCTCGTGATAGACCTCCCGGCCCAACGCTCGCCGCGCGGAGGCACCCTGGCGCGGGACTGGCTGCGCGGCGCCGGCGCGGGCGTCGGACCGGCTCGCCCGCGGCGCAGCCCCTGCCAGCGGGACCTCCCCCCGTCCCACCCGACCGCTGCGCGCCTCGTGCCCGCGTGGCCGCCAGCCGAGCCCCGGCGAGACCTTCCGCTCGAGCAGCTCGGCGGGGATCTCGTCCACGAAGCGCGACACCTGCCCGTCCCCCGCGCTGCCGAGCGCCCCGTAGCGCCTGCGCAGCGCGGCGGCCGTCAGCAGGACCTCGTCGCGCGCCCGGGTCAGCGCCACGTAGAAGAGGCGGCGCTCCTCCTCGAGATCCGCCTCGTCGTCCAGCGACGAGGCGTGCGGCAGGAGCCCCTCCTCCAGCCCCGCCAGCACCACCGCGTCGAACTCGAGGCCCTTGGCGTTGTGCGCCGTCAGCAGCAGCACGCGGTCCACCCCCTCCGCCAGCCGGTCCGCGTCGGTGAGCAGGGCGGTCTCGGCCAGGAAGTCCGCCAGCGTCCCCGTGCCGGCCTCGTCCTCGCCCTCGCGCGGGGCGCCGGAGGCGCGCGCGGCCGCGAAGGCGCCCGCCGCGGCGACCAGCTCCTCCACGTTGGCGCGGCGGTCCGCCAGGTCCTCCTCGCCCAGCCCCTCGAGGTGGCGCAGGTAGCCGCTGCCCTCGATGAGGCGCATCAGGAGCACGTCCACGGGCTCCTCGAGGTGCGAGCGCAGCCCGTCGAGCACCTCCAGCAGGCGCGTCGCGCCCTGCGCGGCGGCCCGCGCCAGCGCACCCTCCGCCACCAGGGCCCGCAGCGCCTCCTCGGGTCCGCCCCCGCGCGACCTCATCGTCGACTCGACCCCGGCGCGCACCGCCGGCCCGAGACCCCGCCGCGGCGTGTTCCAGACGCGCCAGAACGCCACCGCGTCCGCCGGGTTGAGCACGACCCTGAGGTAGGCGAGCAGGTCCTTCACCTCGCGCCTCTGGTAGAAGGACACGCCACCCACGACCTCGTACGGGATCTGGTGCTGGCGCAGCTCGACCTCCAGCGCGCGCGACTGCGCATTGGTGCGGTACAGCACGGCGGCCTCCTCCAGGCGCGCCCCGCGGCGCCGTCGCTCCTCCAGGAAGCGCCGCACCTCGGCGGCCTCGTCGGCCTCGTCCGCGGCCAGCAGGAAGCGCAGGCGCGCGCCGTCCTCGCGGTCGCACCACAGGGTCTTGCCCTTGCGCGCCCGGTTGTGCTCGATGACGGCGTTCGCCGCCCGCAGGATGTTCCCGGTCGAGCGGTAGTTCTGCTCGAGGCGCAGGATCGCCGCACCCGGGAAGGCCTGCTCGAAGTCCAGCACGTTCGACAGGTCGGCGCCACGCCAGCCGTAGATCGACTGGTCGTCGTCGCCCACCACGAACACGTTCCCGTGCACCGCCGCCAGGGCGTGCACCAGCCGGAACTGGGCGTGGTTCGTGTCCTGGTACTCGTCCACCAGCACGTGCTCGAAGCGCCGGCCGTAGCGCTCCGCCACCTCCGGATGGTCGCGCAGCAGCAGCACGCTCTCGGCGATGAGGTCGTCGAAGTCGAGGGCGCCGTTCCTCCTCAGCTCCTCGCGGTAGAGCCCGTACAGCTCGGCGATCCGCCGCTCGTAGGGGCTCGCCGCGGCGCGCTCGAACTCCGCCGGCGTCACCAGCGCGTTCTTGGCGTCCGAGATGCGGCCCAGCACCGTCCCCGTGCGGTAGGCGCTCTCCGGCAGCTCCAGGCGGCGGACGAGCCCCCGCAGCACGCCCTCCTGGTCCTCGCGGTCGTAGATGGCGAAGTCGCGGGGCAGCCCGGCGGTCGCGGCCTCGCGCCTCAGGATGCGCACGCAGGTGGCGTGGAAGGTGCCCACCCACAGCTCGCGCGCCGCCGCACCCACGGCGCCCTCGATGCGCGCCCGCATCTCGCGCGCCGCCCGGTTGGTGAAGGTGAACGCCAGGATGCCGCGCGGCGGCACCCCCTCGCGCAGCAGGCGCGCGACCCGCGCGGTCAGCACGCGGGTCTTGCCGCTGCCCGCGCCCGCCACCACCAGCAGCGGGCCCCCGGGGTGCTCGACGGCCGCGCGCTGCTCGGGGTTGAGACTCTCGAGGAGGTCCAAGGGTGCTCGTGGGCTGGGGAGGTGCGCTGCGGGGAACCGGCGCAATCTAGCGGAAAGCCCCCACAGCGTCCAACCTCGCCGTGCGCGCCCCTCGCCGTCCCGTCCTCAGAACTCCGGTCCGATGCTGAAGTGCCAGCGCGGGCGGCTCACGGTCGCGAGCGTCGTGTTCCACGCGGTGTCGAGCTTGAGGACCATGAACGAAAGCGCCGTCCGCACGCCCACGCCGAACCCGAGGCGCGGGCTCACCAGCCGTCGCTCGCCGTCCACCCGCCGGCTGAAGCGCAGCCGATCGCCCTCGTCCCACACCACGCCGGCGTCCCCGAAGAGCGCGCCCCGCAAGTTGAAGAACCCCAGCGGGACCGGTCCCACCACCCCGAGCTGCTGGATGAACGGGAACCGCACCTCCGTGTTCACCACCAGCAGCCGGTTCCCGACGATGTCGAAGTCCCGGTAGCCGCGGAGCGTCGAGAAGCCGCCGACGCGGAAGCTCTGGGCGTTCCGGCCGTCGCTGCGCCCCGCCAGCAGCCGGGCGCCCAGCGTGTAGCCGTGCGTGAGGTCCCAGTAGTGCCGCGCGTCGAGGACCACCGTGCGGTACGCCAGGCCGTTCGAGCCCCACGCGAAGGAAGGCGCGAGGGTGAGGTTGTAGCGCCCGCCGTTCACCGGGCCGGTCATGCCCCACAGCGTGTTGTCCCCGACCAGCGAGACCCCGGGCGAGCTGACGGACTCGTACCTGCGATCGCCGCGCCAGAGCTGCCCCAGCGGACCCTCCTCGAGGAACTCGCGCTCCACGAACATCTGCGTCAGGTTGAAGTCGAGACGGCGGAAGCGGTCGAACGGCCGCGACGCCTCCACCATGGCCCCGAAGGTCCGCTCCGAGAACAGCCGCGGGCTGCCCAGCTGCTCGCCCGTGGTGGTGACGCGGGCCCAGTAGTAGTCCTTGAAGTGGAACACCGCCGCGCTGAAGTCCCAGCGCCGCGGCAGGTAGCTGTACTGCACCAGGCCGTTCGCCTCGCCCAGCGAGCCTCCGAAGAGGTCGGCCGCCACGAAGACGCGGTGGTCCCCGAGGAAGTCGCCGAAGACCAGCGCCGTGCTCCCCACGAAGCCGTAGCCCGTGGCCGCCACGAGGCCGGCCCCGGCGTAGTCCGGGGAGAAGTGCACCCGGTAGGGCGCCGGTCTCTGCCCCAGCACGGAGTCGGGCAGGGCGAACGGCCCGCCCCGCTCCACGAGCGGCGTGGGGCTGGGCAGCACCGGCACCGTGTCGGCGTAGGCCGGGAACGAGGTGCGCCGGTCCCCTGCGAAGCGGGTCACCTGAGGTGGCGGGATCACGGGCCGCCGCAGCGACAGGGTGTCCAGCCCCTCTCTCGACCCCGCCCACCGGCGGGCCGTCCCGGTGCTGTCGCGCGACACCGTCAGGCTCTCGGGCCACGCCCCGGCCAGCGCGCCGCGCGCGGTGAGGCCCTGCAGCGTGTCGGCGGCCGCGCTCAGCGCCCCCACCTCGCTCAGCACCGCCTCCGGCGCGCGGCGCCGCAGCCGCGCCAGCACGGCGTCCACCGACACCGGCTCCCGCACCGCGAACACGTCGTAGCCCCCACGATTGAAGGCGGAGAAGACCAGCCGGTCGTTCTCGCGCGACCACGAGAGGCTGGCCACCCCGCCCAGCACGCCGGTGAGCTGGATGTAGCTGCGCGTCCCCGTGTCGTAGAGCATGATGTCGGAGGCGCCGCCGCGGTCCGAGATGAACGCCAGCTTCAGGCCGTCCGGGGACCACGCGGGCGCATGGTCGTCTCCCGCCGTGTCGAGCCGCTGCGTGACCGCTCCGCTGGCCACGTCCAGGTCGAAGATCCCGTAGGCGCCGAAACCGCCCGGCCGGCGCTCCGGCTGCAGGACCACGGGGGCCAGCCGGTCCGAGGAGAACGTCACGGTGCGCCCGTCCGGCGTCCAGCAGGGCTCCTTCTCGTCCCACGTGTCGTCGGTGAGCCGCCGTGCGGCGCCGGAGGCGATGTCCACCAGCCAGAGATCCGAGCGCCCGTCGCGCACCCCGACCACGACCAGCGTGTCGCCGGCCGGCGACCACGCCGGGTACGCCAGGGCGTCGCAGTCCAGCCGCAGCCGCCGCAGCACGCGCCCGTCCTCCACCGACACCACGTAGACGGCGTCCCGCCCGCCGCTCTTGGCGGTGAGCGCCAGGCGGCGCCCGTCCGGGGCCCAGGAGAGCGAGCTGCGGAACGAGGGGATGGCCTCGAACTTGACGCTGCGCTCGCCGCGGATGACGCGGCGCAGCACCCGGCCGTCGATGGCCGACATGACGTAGACGTCGGTGTACTGCCGGCGGTCCGAGAAGTAGGCGATGCGGTCGCCTTGCGGCGATACGGCCGGCGCGGTGTTGAGGTGGCTGCCGTCGCGGCGGTGGTCGGTGAGCCGGCCCGCGAACTGCTCCGGCTCCTGCCGCGCCGCGACCGTCGGCCAGTACTGGCGCCGCACCCACTCCCGCCACTGCTCGTCGAACTTCGGCACGGTGGTGCCCATGGCGCGCTGGAACGCCCGCTCGAAGTTCCCACCCCGCCGGATGCTGCGCAGCAGCTCGCGCAGGCGGTCCTCGCCGTGGCGCTCGACCAGGTAGCTCAGCGCCGACTGCCCCTGCTTGTACACGAGGTACCCCCCCGACAGCTCGAGCGGCGGCAGATAGCCCTCGATGATGCCGTCCCGCAGGAACATCTCGGCGTTCGGCTCCATGCCCAGCGAGAGGTACTCCGACAGGCCCTCGGCGAACCACAGGGGCACGCTGAAGAACGACTGCCGCGCCATGAGCTGGGCGGCCGAGCCGCCGTACATCATGTCGAACAGGAAGGCGTGCGCGAGCTCGTGCACCACGACGTGGCGGAGGTCCTCGTACGAGCCCGTGAACGGGAGCACCACCCGGTTCCGGAACATCTCGGTGAAGCCGCCGGTGCCCTGCTCGATCAGCTCCGGGATCACGTTGGTCTGCGCGAAGTCGTTGTGGGAGCCGTAGAGCACGATCGGGATGCGGTGACCCAGACGGTGCGCCATGCGCCGCGTGAGCACGGCGTTGGTCTTCTCCGCCAGGTCGAGGACGCGGATGGCCAGGCTGTCCAGCCCGCCGTGGAAGGTCACGCTGAAGTGGTCGGACCGCAGGGTCCGCCACTCGTAGCGGCGGTACTGGACCTTGTTCTGCCCGAAGTACTGCGCGTGCGCCGACGCGGTCGCGAGGCCGAGGAGCATCAGGACCGCCAGGGCGCGCCTCATCCCGTGCATGCGAGCTTCCTTCTGGAGCGCGGCCCCAGGTCCGCCCGGTCCCCGTGCCCCACAACTCTACACCACCGTCGGGGCCCGCGCGCACGGTCCCGGGCGCCGGGGCCGCCGCCCTGACCGCCGGGCCACGCCTCAGTACTCCCAGCGCGCCTTCAGGTTCACATTGAAGTCGGGCACCAGCGACGGGGGCAGGGCGCCGCTCTGCGAGCGGCGCTGGCCCAGCTCGGTCGTGATGTAGAAGAAGCGGTTGATGCGGTACTCGGCCTCCACGTTCCGCTCGAACGGGTTCGTGAGCACGCTGGCGCTGGAGGTCGTGCCCTGGCGCTCGAAGCCGGGGAGACGCTGGCTGTAGCTCACCAGGACCCGCGGGTTGAACTGGTGGGCCACGGTCACGAACACGTCGCCCTGCCCGTAGAAGAGCCCCCCCTGCTGCCGCTCGAGCCGCCACTGCCCGACGTCCCGCAGGAAGGTGCGCGAGAGCAGCGGCGAAAGCTGGGCGTTGATCATGCGCGTGACGTAGGAGTCGAGCGGGTCGCTGAGCTGGGAGGGCACGTTGCCGCCACCTCCCAGGAACCGGCCGACGGTGAGCTGGCTCAGGATCGTGGGCTCGTCCCAGTCCGCGGGGTCGCTCTCGAAGCGGATCGTGGGGGTCGCGGCACGATTGGTGATGAGCACGGTGACCGTGTGCGGCTTCTCCTCCGTCCCCAGACCCGTCAGCCCGCCGCCCGCCGAGGCGGTCTGCGCCCGCGCGCTGGGGACCACGCGCGTGCTGGCCTCCACGTCGAGCACGGGATTCACACCGCCCACGTTGTCGAAGGTGAGGTCGGCCTTGCTCACGTTGAAGCGGTTGCTGAGGAAGTCGTAGGTGCCGCGGATGCCCCGCAGGTCCCCGAAGATGCGCAGCTCCTTCTCGGTCTGCTCGAGGGTGAGGTCCGCGCTGAACTCGATGTCGCCGTCGGGGGGCTGCCAGCGCAGGTTGTTGTTGGCGAGCAGGTGGATGCGATAGGTCCAGAAGAGCGGCTGCGTGATGGCCGCCAGCTGCTGCGACTCGCCCTGGTTGGCAAGGAAGTCGAAGAGCACGCGCGCCCCGCGCACCGACACGTCGCCCTCGATGTGCGGCAGCACCTGGCCCTTGACGCGCGGGCCGTCCGTCACCCGGAGGCGCGGCGCGTCGAACTCGACCGCGTAGAACCCGGGCTCCACCGCGGTGAAGTCGCGCATGGCCAGGGTGAACGCGTAGTGCCCGAGGCGCGCGCCCGCCAGCTCGATGACGCCGCTGGCGCCCACCGTGCCGCGGCGCCCCGCGCGCGCGGACAGGCTGTCCATGGTGATGCGCGTCTCGTCGAGCCGGAAGCCCGCCGTCAGCCCCTCGATCAGCTCCCCGCGCCCGGCCAGCATGAGCTGGCCGTCGCGCACGCGCGCCGTCCCGCTCAGGTCCGGGTGCTGCGGCGTCCCGCCCACCGTGGCATGCGCGTCCATGCGCCCGCGTGCCCCCGCGATCTGCGGCA
>Ga0315295_10000440_pt1 | contig 35972 bp, 36 predicted proteins | sample YL17G14_0_MG_FD_204453 | JGI IMG/M metagenome (GOLD analysis project Ga0315295, IMG submission 204453) | Sediment microbial communities from Yellowstone Lake, YNP, Wyoming, USA - YL17G14_0 | ecosystem: Environmental > Aquatic > Freshwater > Lake > Sediment | place: USA: Wyoming | collected...
TAGGCAATAGTTGTCTTTCCGACCTGTCGGGGCCCGATGATCACCTGAAAGACAGGGGACCGCTTCCCAAGCGCCTTCAGAAGCACTTTAACAAGGGATCTTTCAAACTTCATATCAGATTATATCATAAATGCTCAGTTATTGAGTATTATTACTCACTCACTTAGTATAAATATTAGCCTAACAGCATAAGCTCTTTAGTTTTTTAGATGTCCAGCTTACCTATTTTTTAGACCTCCGGGATGGAAGAAGTTAGGTCCTTTTCACTCCTGGTGTTTTTGTGTCCAGTCCCCTACCCTTTCATAGAAATAGAAGGCAGACCGTCCTCAAGCAGAATCGCAAGCGAGAAAAGAAACTACAGAGGGATCGAAAAAACAATCCCGGTAAGGGACAAAAGAAAATCAAATGGTCTTTTTAAAATTGGTTCTCTCATGGTTTGGGATAAACTATGAACTTAATTCTTAAAGGGATTTTGAACACTCAAGAAGCTGTTTTTTCCCTACGTTATTGTAGCATATTTCCTTTGTTCGTCCACTCCTTCACACGCCACCTAATGAATCTCAAATAATTAAAAGGCAGCGCCCAATTCCTCTTGTCTTCATAGAAATCTTTGACTGCCTGGGGGAAAGGCAGTAATACCTTCAGAAAAGAAAAAATTATTGTTGACAGGTTATCAAGTGCAAAACGGGCAATAAGCTTATCTTTATAATTCTGAAAAGAATAGTGACTGTCAAAATCCACTTTAAAAAAAGACAGCAATGCTTTCGGTTCCCTGTATCTCATCTCCTGCATTTCATTCTGCAGATCACGGATTGATGATATCTCTTCAACAGCTTCCTTCCATACCGTTTGTATCTGTTTCATGGTAATTCTGGTAATTTTTATAAGGCCGATTCGCCTGATTTTCAAAGCAAACATATGCCAATCAATAATATTCTGATATTTATGTAAAGACCAAACTATATCTGTCAGTATCTTCAGTTCCCTGAATGAGTGCATATGGTGGTGAATCAATAACATAATAATGAGCATCTCGGGTGTTAATTTCAATTGCCTTGAATCAGTTACAGTGACTTCATCCCAGATATCTTCAGAGGAGAGCTTGAAAAAATACGGTATTCCAAAATTCCAGTGGAGTTCAATAATGTCATTCGTTCCCGGATAATGGTATATTGCATGATGCAGCCGGTGAAGCCAGAATGTTAAAGGTATTCTGTCATCTCGATCATACCGGTTCTCTTTAAGAATCGATTCAGCGGACAGTACTTCTGATTTTCGTATCAGGATATCAACATCAGTTGAGGTTCTGCAGTTCAGATCGTTATACAGTTCCTTTGCAAGGCTGTTGCCTCTTATTATAACCGACTGAATTCCCTTAGCCCTCAAAATGGAAGCGACTTCATTCTCTACAGCCTCCTGCTTAGCAGACAGTGTTACCCCTTTCAGATATAAGCTTTTCGATTCCTTTAGAAAGTCATTTGCTAAGTCCTGCGGAAAAATAAACATCTGATATTTTTGCAGTTGGCTATAAATGAGTTGAAAAAGATTGTGCCTCATGCCCTCTTCTCTGATCTCATTAAGATCATTTTTTGTAATTTTAATAGGGCCTGTAAAAGGAAGAGGGTAAATAAATTGCAGAAAAAGTGAATTCATGCTCTTATGCTTCATGCTTTACTATTTAGGGTTTATAGCTTTTCTGCCTGATAGCTTGCGGCTATGAACTATGAGCTATCAGCTCTTTTTTACTAACTGCAATAAAATTCTGAAGATAAAACCAGGGACAAGGGACATCCGGTATATTGTTTTCTTCGGTTCCTGCGGCAAGCGGTATAACCACTCAAGCGCTGTTTTCTGCATCCATGTTGGAGCTGGTTTAACTTTTCCTGTAATAAAGCTGAAGGCAGCGCCGACACCTAACTGAACAGCCTTTATTCTCCCCTTATGCTCCGACATCCACCTCTCCTGTTTGGGCGCACCAAGTGAAATAAACAGGATATCCGGGCCGGCAGCATTAATTTTTTCCACAAATGCTTCATCCTCATCTTTCGTTAATTCACGGAACGGCGGAGATATTGAGCCGGCAATATTAATTCCCGGGAATAACCCCAACAGTTTTTCCTTTAATGCGGATAGAGTTTCTTCGGAATTACCATAGAAAAATATCTTAAGGTTATTTTTTGATGCATGGGAACAAAGCTTCAGCATAAAATCTGCTCCCCGGACTCTTCCTTTAAATGTATTCCCGAGAAATTTCAATGCCAATGCAACTCCCATCCCGTCAGGAAAATTCGCAGTTGCATTATTTAGTATGGATTTCAATTCAAGATTCCTATGCGATTCCATCACGACATGGATGTTAGAAAAGCAGAAATAATCACCCTTTTTCTCCGGAATATATCTGATCACTTCCTGAAGCGCTTCTTTAATTCCAACAGGCAGGAATTTTATCTCCTGCAAATCAGCTGTCTTATACATAAATGGATTATGAGATATGGGCTAAGGGATATGAATTATTTTTAAAGAGATTTGATTAATCCGTTGAGCATTTTGCTCACAATTTCATACTCAGCTTCATATTTCTGATATATGTCATTACCAATATATCCTAAATCTTTAGATAATAATAGGAAATATCTTACTTCCTCAACTGACCCTCTTGCATTATATAAAAAATATAGATACTCCTTTGTCGTATTTCTTGATTGCCCTTCAACTATATTGGCAGTTACTGAATAAGAAGCTCTTCTTAATTGATCAATGAGGCTATATGTTTCAGTTTTAGGAAACTCTGCTGTTAATTTATAAATATTAATAACAAGGTTATGTGCCTTTTTCCAAACCTCCAAATCACTCCAATGCATAATTCTTCTCCGTTATCCGTTACCCCTTAATCCTTATTGCTTAATCCTTACCCCATATCCCATAATCCATATTCCTTAATCCTTACCCCTTAATCCATTAGTAGCGCTTATTGTCTGATATATCCCCATTAATATTTGGAAGTTTTTCTCCGCCGTATATTTTTCTTCAAATTCTTTTCTTGCATTCTTTCCCATTGCAATGCAGGCATCTTCATTTTTGAGCATCCATCTTATTTTGGCAGCAAGGTCTTCGGGGTCCCCCGGTTCAAAAAGAAGTCCTGTTTTTCCGTCATCCACTAATTCAGCCATTGCACCGAGCCTCGATGCAATGACGGGCTTACCGCAGGCAAAAGCCTCTCTTATCGCCATGGGAAAATTTTCATAGCAAACCGCCGGCATTATCATGAACCGGGCATCTCTGAGCAATTCCATGCATTCATGGAATGTCTTTCTCCCGGTAAATTCTATCCCGTTGATTTTTTCAGCCTTTACTTTATCTTTTAGTTCCTTCATTAACGGACCATCCCCGACTATTTTGAATTTCAGAGGCACGGCTGAATTATTCAGGGTTTTAGCAGAATCGATTAGAATTGATAAGCCTTTTTCATACGAGAGTCTTCCGAGAAAGATAGTATAGTCTCTATGAGTAAAAGAGGGTTCCGGAGGGTTTAATAAGAAATTTGGCTTTACAAATATCTTTTCTTCGGGAAGACCACATTCTATGAACTTTTTTTTGCCAAATTCCGTAAGGGCGATAAATGCATCGATGCTCTTTTCCCATGTTCCAAAAGCCCTGTGTATCGCGTTCGCCGAAGCAATCGGGAATGAATATAGCTTTGAATCCCTGTAACAGCCGTACCTGACCGCATTTTTTATAATTTTCCAGCCATGACCTTTTTTAATTCTATTTTCACCTTCTTCTTTTCCCTTAGCCCTTACCCCATAATCCTTATCCGCGTCACCCATCACCCATGACCTATCACCCTTTTTTGCGGATATACACTCTTCGCAGACCTTTCCATGTCTAAGCAAGAGGCCGTTGACACAAAACATCCTGAAATTGTGAAGTGTTTGTACTACCGGTATGCCGGCATCCTTGCAGGCAAAATATGCTGACGGTGTGATGAGATACCAGATATTATGGAAGTGGACTAAATCAGGTTTTTCTTTCCTGAGGAGTTGCTTCAGCCCAATGTATGTTTTACGTGACCATATATTTTCAAAAGAAAGAAGAACCTTATCCCATAATCCATAACCCTTAATCTCATCATTATGCTTTTCATAGGTTATAACATCAATGCTGTTTTTTTTTAAAAGCTCATACTCATCCCTGAACACAGCATCCTCACCGGAGGGAGAGGAGGATTGATAGAAATTATGGACGAGAAGAATTTTCATTCAAGAAACAATATAAATTGTGTTCTGCATAGAAGATATCAGAGATTGCTGTTGAAACCATCAGGAAGAGGAAAATCTTTAGAAACTGCCCCAAAAAGCTCTGATGTCTTTTTGATAAAGGTCTCTGAGTTTAAAGGCGTCTGAAAGAACGATCCTCACTTTTCTCTCGTCCAGGTCATAGGAATAGGCGTGTCTGAAAAAATGTCTGAACGATCTGAGATTGTCCAGCAAGACAAAAACTTCCTGCGACAGCAGGGAAGGTCTTACGCCTTCGATGGCAATCGTCATTCTTTTCAGGAGTTCAAGATGATATCTGACTTTGTCGTGAATGTTATTTTCAAATGTCTTTGCCACGATCTCAAAAAGGTCTTCGAATGCACAATACAGATTATGCAACTGATAGCCTATGCTTTCTGCCGCAGCTTTGCCCTTTTTTTTACTACGCTCATCGAGCCTGACATAGATCTTCTCAATCTCACCCACCTGCGCCTCTAACTCCGCCTTCAGGATCGCTATTCTTTCTTTTTCCATCTCGTCCCTTCCCTTTTGATCTTTTCCCCTAATCTGTGTGCCTCCAGCTGCACGATGTCAACGTCAACACATAATTCAGCTGAGAGAAACGACATGGCCCTGAAAAAATGGTCATCATGCAGACCGACAAAACCCACATCGATATCTGATCTTTCTGAAAATCTGAAAGGCTCTGTTATTGAGCCAAAGAGAAATGCCTCTTCAAAAGGGATTTCCCTGCTCAAGGCATGAAGCGCATGGCTCAGCTTCTCCAGTAGCTGCAGTCGCAGAGCTTCCTGAGCCTTTTTTTTCTTTTCGATAGCTTCATCAAGCAAGACAGTAGAATATCCCATTTCCTGATCCTTTTCTGTTATAGCGTTAAAATATATTCTAATGTAATTATTGTTTAGTTTCAAACACACTATTTATTTTCGCAGAGGTTCATGCTGGAGTGCCTGGAGAATACCATGAGTGAAATTCTCCACCATCTTCTCTAAAGTATACTTGCGTGAATCTTCTATACAGGCAGAGGCCATTTGCTCTCGCTTTTGGTCATTTTTCAGTAATTCTTCAACAGCAGTAACATAATCTCCCAAATTATCAGAGGTCATGATACCATTTCTGCCTGATTCCAGATATGCAATTTCCGGAGAATGAATACCGCAGTCAGTTGTTATCATCGGAATTCCCAATGCAAAACTGTCAAGAATGTTCAACCCAACAAGTCCGGGATTGAGTATAACCTTGCCAAGAGCCATATGTAATACCTTCTCTCGGTCGTGTAGGGCCCCTGTCCATCTTGCCCATGTGTGCTCTTTAATAAAATCTTTCACCTTTCCTCGAAGATCGCCATCACCGATTATGATGAGTTCATAATTTCTTAATCTCCTTCGCAATTCACTCGCTGCGGCAAAAAGGAAATCAAGCCTTTTTTGCGCGTGCAGGCTCCCTATAAAGACACCAACATTGCTTCCTTCTAAACCGAGTGCTCTTTGGAGCGCTTTAAGTTCATCCAATGTGATACCATTATGCCATTCAATTAACTTGTTTGTATCGATTGAGTTATTTACATAGGTTATCCGGTCCTCAGGAAAGCCATTTTTGATAATTCTCTCGACCGATAATGATGTATAAGCAAACCACCAGTCAACCTGACGTGTAGTCCAGGATTTAATCTTTTCTCTGTATCCGCGAGATTGTGACTGAAAATTCCCTCCATGCCCCCAGAAAGCAAGCTTAATTTGATTAAACCGTCTTTTCAAAAGAAGGTAATAATTAAAGAGCATGCTGTTTTCATGAGGCATGATGATTAAATCCTGCTTCTTATAAATATGCAGTGGTATTTTCTGCCATACAACCTGGAAACCATTCATTCGATAATAGTTACATGGTATCTGAATTCCCCACGAAAGATTCATATTATCATGCCGAAGTTTTTCATCTTCGTTAGGATTACCAGACCCTATCGTTAATATAATATTGTATTCACTCAACCTCTGACGCAACTGCTCAAAAAAAGGCACCCGATATTCAGTTATACGGCGTTGAATTATTAGAAGACTTTTATTCTCTTCTTGCATGGTGTCATTTACGTTCTGATTTGACTTGACGTTAAGTTAAAAGCAAGCAAAAAAGATTTTTGTGATTTTGTACTGCTAATATATTTTTGTAAATTGCTTCTGTCTTATAACTATGACATTTTTATAGGGATATAAAATGGACATTTCTTACACAAAGCTGGCAATTTACCATGAATGAAATCTGATTTAATTTTGCTAATCTTATTTTCATTTCTTATCATTAAATCTCTGAAGCTCTCATAATTTCTGATATTGTCGATACACAATGAATCTTTTTCTGTTTCAATTGTTGAATCATATCGACAATTGCACAGTCTTACATCTCCATTCGCCACAACCCCTATACTCAATAATCTGACACATAAAAAAACTTTTTTAAGAGGATAAATTGATTTGAGAGGGTTTCTATCAACTTTCATTCCCTTAATCAAATCCTTTTGTCTTATCTCGCCACCCCATGAATCAAATACTCTGAGAGGTTCTGTAATGCGGACTTTATCGCTGACAAATTGGGAAACAAAATCTTGATAGAATACACTTTCCTTTATTTGTTTAAGAGTCAAATAAGTTCTTGGTTCAAAAATTATGAATACTTCAGAATTAATCTTTTTATGAGTTTCAAGTAATTCAACTATTGACTTTCTGAATTCATCAAATTTCATGACACCAAAGATTTCTTGATATATATCAGCAGTAAAACCGGGGAATGAAATGAGAAGGGCGGCTATTCCAGAGGTCAATAAATCTTCAGCACTAAATCTATGTATTAGAATACCATTTGAAAATGTACCGATATGTTTGAAACCCACATCTTTGGCTGTCTTAATTATCTCAATAGCGTCCTTGTGCATAAACAACTCACCGCCAGGTGATGTTAAATCCAAATATTCATATCCTAATTTTGTTGCTGATTCAGATATCTTTTTAAAATCTTCTAATTTCATTATCGTTTTTGATCTATAACCCAACTTATAAGCACAAAAAATGCATCTTGCATTACAAATACTTGAAACTTCAATAGCTATTGTCTTCTTAATATCAATTGCAGGTTTAGGTGGGAAATAGATATTCCTAATGGATTTTGCGATAAATCTCAATGGTTGATGCGAAATTATTTTTTTAATCAGGTGAAAATTCATATGAATCTGTTCTTAAGAATATATTTTAAGATTTTTTCTTAGGATTGTCGTTTCTGCAACTCAAGAGCAGAGGATCTAACAAACAATGCTTTCAGTAAACTATTGTAATCATGGCAGATAAAGCCTCGACTCTTGAACCATAGTATTACATCGAATGGATCAAGACTGTTACATGCATCTGAATCTGACTGCCAATAGACTTCATAGTTTGCTTTGATTTCTTTATACCTTAGCCGCTTCGGTTGGGCACTTGAAAGTAAGTACACTAACAATCTTAAGAATCTCCTCAATAACACAAGGGGCCACCTTATTAGGATAAAGTCTCTGTAAGGAATACTAAACTTAATTATTTTTTCTCTCAATGTGAGCTGATTATACGGACGTACTTGATACCCTTGAGCAAACCATGGACGTGTGTGCCAGGCAGGTGCAAACAGGCAGACTCCGCCAGTCTTAAGAACTCTTACAATTTCATTTAAAGCTATTTCCAAGTCGGGTATATGCTCGTGCGTAGCATAAGTAAATATTGCTTCAAACGATTCGTCAGGGAAAGGCAGTTCAGATCCATAAACTAAGATAAATTTTTTATGATAATAACGTGATAAGGTTTCTGCAGTATCCACTCCGGTATAATCATCAACGAGATACTGAAAAAGCCCTTTCGAACTACCTATTTCTAAACATTTCTTATCTTTTAGATTCCATTTCTTAATAAATTCCACTAACAGGCCGTAGAAAGGATGTTTAGAAGGATCTGTTTCGACAGTATAAATATTGTCTCTGTCAACATTCTCATAAAATTCTTTTCTTATTGGTGCCACATTCAATTTATCACCGAAAGACATCGCATTATGGGAATGATATTTGCCACCGTACGAGCATAATCTTAAGAAAAAAAATGATGTCTGCACTTTAACAAATTAATGAAAAGTCTTTTGGGTAGAACAGCCAGAACCGAATACGCAAATAATTTCAGATTGACACCAGAAAAAAAAGCGGCTTTCTGAATTTCTTTAAGTGCGCTCCAGCGTCTACCGAGCCTTATATAGATTGAAGCTCTCATTCTGTACCAAAGAGCGACATAGTCATTCAAGCCCTTGCTTTTGGCACCAATATCTGTATTTAGCAAAACTTCAAGTTCTCGGCCCACAATATCCCGCTCATCAGGAATACGCCTTGGACGATCTGATAATTCAACTGGATCCCAGAAGTAAGCCTTTGGTTCCATGGTATAAGCAATATCGTAGCGTACAGCCAATTTTGCCCACGTGAGAAGATCCTCACCTGATGTTACACCAACAGGAAAGCCCCCAACTGATTGTATGGCTTTCTTTGTTACTGCAATAGCAGAAGAGCATAGAGGGGGATTTGATTGAGACGCAATCTTAAAGTAATCAGTCAAAATTCCTTCTCTGAACTCGTTAGGTAAACCTCTTACAATCGTTGGACGGCTATAATTGTTAGCCCTACGAACAGAATAGTTTGTTGCAAAAACGTCACATGATAGAAATGTATTTCTTAAGTGAATTATGGTTTCAAGAAAGTCAGGCTCCCACTCATCATCTGCATCCAGGAAGGCAATCAGATCGGCTTGTGCTTCACTGATACCTCTATTTCGAGCTGCAGATACTCCAGCTTTCGGTTGATCAATAATCCTAATACGCGCATCATTTATTGCTTTGACTATCTCAGGTCCTTTATCTGTTGAACCGTCATTAACAACTATTACCTCAAAGTCTGTAAACGTTTGTGCAAGTATTGATTTTATTGAACGACTAACTTCATTTTGTTTGTTATAGAGGGTGATTATTACTGAAACGGTAACCACGCGTTATTGATCTTGCATTAATTTAACTGGTACAGTTTGTAATATCTATGGCAACTACCACTTGATGTGATATTGGACTCTTTTTTCAGCAGAAGTCTCTTCTTTTTTATCGGTTGTTGATGAAGTGGCATATGCTGCATAGGCAATACCTATTATGGTGAACTGTAAATTTCCAAAGAATGCGGCATATAGAATTATATTATCTGAAAACATAAAGAGTACGAAGGAAATAAAAGATGATGCGCCAACATAAAAAAGAATCTTGGTTTTGCCTTTTGCATGCTTCGATCTCTTTAAGAGATGTAATACCTGCATGATTAAGCAAAAAACAAAAACTATAGCTCCCAAATATCCATAATCATAAAGAAGGCGAAGCCAATCGTTATGTGGATGCGTGAGACCACCTGTTAGCCTTCTGACAAATGGCTCTGAAGCATTCGCACCGTGCCCATAATAAGGTTTCTTAGCAATTTCATCCTCCATTTTTTCCCAAAGAGCCTTTCTTCCACTTGTAGCAAGATCCGGATTATCAGGATGCACTTCTGCAAAGGTTCCTCTCCCCGAATAAAACATCTTGTGCTGTACTCGTTCTGAATAGAATACCGGAATTGCCAGCAGAACAATTAAAGCTATCAAAACTATGCGTTTTAAAGTTTTCATGGGGGCAAAAGTTAAAGGAAGTGTTAACCCGGCTGCTACAATACCCATCCTCGTCACAACAATGAACGGAATTACCGCAAATGCTGCCCACCATGCTAATTCCTTCTTTTGCCCTGAGACATAATTTACTGCAAAAAATGAACATAGGAGTGTCCCCGTCATCACTGCCGCTGCTATACTCGTTCCGGGAAGAATACCCGTGACTATTATGCCGAGGTTCATTATTATTACGACATATAAAGCAACTGCCATATAGTGACATAACTTATTGAAACTTTCGAGTTCATTTTCACCGAATTTTAGTTTTGAGACAGTCATGCCTATCACTAATGGACAGAGTATCATAATACTTCTCTGGAATGCATTGGGAGCTTGAGCGAATATTAAATAAATTATTACAAGAAAAATCCATGGCAACCAAATTAGAACGGGAAATTTTATTCCACCAGGGTTGTATAGTAAAATCAAAATAGATACAATTAAAGGAACAAGCCAACCAAGGCCCGCAACCCGGTAATTAAAAAATTGACCACCTACAGAAGCAACTATTGTTGACAAAACAACTACCCAGATTATGAAGGGTAGTTGTAAATTTTTTGACATTCGATATATTTAAATCTAAAGGCAGATTTTCAAAGGATCACCTTAAGAAGGTTTCGAGCTTCGTAAAATGTCGATATGCTGCGATCGTCGATTCAGCAAACCGTTCCATAGAGAAGATTTCCTGAACACGTTTGTACCCTTTTACACCAAAGGCTTTAGCTTTTTCCGGGCTTTTTAGTAATTTAATTAAAGTTTTAGCCAACTCTTGATGATCACTGACTGGAAAGAAATATCCTGTTATCCCATTTACTACAATTTCTCTTAACCCATCCACATCTGAAGCCACAACAGGTCTTCCTGCTGCCATGGCCTCTGCCGCAGCCAACCCGAACCCTTCGAATCGTGAGGGAATAACTACAACATCCATAATAGTGTAAAGCTTAACAACTTCCTCGTGATCCATCTGTCCTAACCAGATAATATGGTTTTCTATTCCGAGCTCTTTTGTTTTAACCCTCAATTTTTCCCTGTCAGGGCTGTCTCCAACAACAAGAAGAATTATGTTAGGTATGGCTTTGATAACTGCTGGCATCGCATCGAGGAGGATATCTTGCCCTTTTTCCCATCGTAGCCTTCCGACTACTCCTATTACAGGTTTATTGTCTATTCCAAGATCATTTCTTGTTTTTTTACTGTCTACTTTCTTGCTGATTTGTTCAATATGACCCACATCAACAGCATTGTATATGGTAAAGTGCTTTCTATTTTTAAATTGTTTATTGGGGTCAAATATCTCGCTGTCTCCAAACCAGGATTCTTCCACAGCCCTTGAATTACAGAAAAAAGCAGTACAAAGTTTCGCAGCAATTTTCAATAAATTTTTCTCCTTCCAGCCATAGACCCTTCCGGGCTGATGGACTGTTGCAAAAACTGTTTTAATCCCTGCCAGTTTTGCAGCAACAACAGGAATGAGCCCAGGGGCTATATACTGCACATGAACGATATCTGGTTGCATGTCTTTCCAGAGGGTCTTCAATTTACTCAAAAGCGAAAACAGACCATCAGCTCTGTTTAGTTCAAGAAGGAGCACTTCAGCTCCTGTTTTTTTCATAGCAGAAATCATTGAAGCATCATATTCATAATAGCAGCAGACTTTTACTTTATATCCAGCAGCCAATAGAACAGAAGCAAGAGTTAAAGTATGTATTTCTGTTCCACCAAACAGTAGAGTGGGTATCGAAATTAAAACGTAAGTTTGGGGAAACATTTCTATAATTAAGATTGCATGCTAATCGCTTCGAAGACGAGACTTAATATGCGTCAAAAAACTTGAAATAGGTGTTTTAATTTTATTTACCCACCATATACGGGTGCATGAGGATATAGTTTTTGCTCTCCAGTTCCAACTAAAGAGCAAATCCTTATCATCGGTCCACCTGCTTTTATATGCTTCATCACCCCTTAGAAAATCAAAAATAAGAAGCTCTCGTTTAAACGCCTCTTTAATTGACATGAATTCGTGAAGTTTTCCTAAATTATATCTTGCATACTCATATTTGTATGATTTCAAATAATAATAGAACCTGCCATTAAAAATAAAACCTAAATTCCAGCCAATCGGTATATCAGATAGATGGAGTTCAGAAAAATATAATATTCCTGGAGGAAGGCAATACTCAAGAAGGTAATGGTAAAATTTTGAGACTTGATAGCTTCTGGGCCATTTCCTGGAATGCTCCTCAAGCATAGTATTGAGGCTTATTTTAGCCTTATCGATCTCGTGGCTTTCAAAAACATGATGTGAAAGCTTCCCCATCTTTTCGAGTTGGTTTGTATACCGTATAATATCTCTCCGCATCTTGCTGCTGAGCTGCTTAAAGAAATCATTAACAGAGGTAAATTTTGACAGACTTATGAATGGCGCAATTTCTGATTGGGTCCAGACATGTTTAACGGGAAGAGAGATTGTGTGTGTTCCACGAATCGAAACAATATCGAAATTGTTTTTCCAATTCTTCTCAATATTACTCTGTAGTGCTACCCAGAAGGATTTCCAGGCTTCGGGCTCGACATATTTGTTCAGTATGGGGTCCTGGTAATCGAATTCATTATATCCGGCGGTGTACAAATGCCTTAACCAGGCATCCTTCCAGCGCCTTTTAACATATACAAGTGGTAATATTGCAGCGCATGTATCGTTATAATAGGCAACAACGAAATGAGGTTGTATTTCCATAACGTCGCTGAACCCATCGGCCCATGCACGCATAACAGAAGGGCTGAAAAAAACGTTTGTGAAAAACGATTCATTAAGCTGTCTCTCCCATTGTGAGACAAATTCCTGTCTCCAGACTTCTTCCCATTTGGTCAGCCATTCGAATTTCCAAGAATGGGATTTTAATTCTGTAACTCGAACGTTATTCAGCATTGATTCTAAGCTTTAAAAAATATTTCATAATCATATTGGAAATGCTCAACAAATCCATTTGGCAAATTTCCACAAAATGATATACCGCAATCAGGACTCGATGCAGACAAATAATATTCAATCGCTGTTCTTTTCTTTCCCAGAAATGAACTGATATCTACGCGGAGTATTTTTGTCTTTAATATTTTCGGCAATGACCGAAAGCGCAGATTATGCCACATCCATATTGGGTAATAGTAAAGTTCCCACTTGGCTTTATATTTTAATAATGCCGAACGTACAATCTCGCTTGATGCTTCATGATCCGGCCAGCAATCCAAGTAAAAATGACTATAGATTTCATCCGGACTTACTGAAGAGATAATTTCTAATAATTTTTTTGAATTTATTTGAAACGAAGGAGTTTCTTTAAAAGGAACGTTTCCATCCGGGATACCAAGCCAAAACATATCTTCTAAACGGAGGCCAAGTATTTTCCCAGATTCAATCGCAAGTTTTTTCCTGATATCACCAACATCCTTTAGATCAGTATTACAGCAATTCCGGTGAGAAGCCTCTCCATCTGTTAGATAAATAACATATACCTTACAATTCATAGCTCTCTTTGCTGCAATCAAACCACCACATCCAAATACTTCATCATCGGGATGTGCAGCAATAATAAGTGAACTCAGATTTGATATCCTGTGAGATTTGCTGATCGATTCTATATAATGCCTTAGAGTATATCTCCTGATTTGCCTGAATGTTTCCTTTAGAATTTCTAAATTCATATGATTATCAATTCATAATTTTCTCAAAAGCATACAAAACATCATTAAGCTGTATTGACTTTGTACATATAGTTTCCTGACATTGATCATCGTAACAATAACTACATTCGTGAAAACTATATATCGCTATGACATTTTTTCCTAAAGGAAACCATATTAACGGGCTCTCTCTGCTTGTAAATATTGCAACAGTTGGGATTCCGAGCATGGCAGCTATATGCATTGTACCTGTATCATTCGTTATACAGCCCTTTGCCAGCCGCAATATTTCAATTAATTCGAAAACATTTGTTTTTCCGACTAAATTTAAAATGTTTTTTTTGTCTGCAGCAAGAGTAACTTCTTCAGCAATATTTGTTTCAGTAGTAATTCCAGTTAATATAACGTTAAGATCATATTTTTCTGAGATAATTTTTGCAACTCTTCCAAATCTCTCAGCAGGCCAATATTTAACCTTATATTTCCCACCAGGATTCATAACAATAAATGGACGATCTCTTGTCTCGTCGAATGACATTTTCCTGGTAATATTGCTTTTTATCAAATCATTTTTTGGCAGAATATCCTCATTTTCTATAGGATATATATCCAATTCCTTAAGAATATATCGAGACATTCTTGGAACATTTTTCATAAAATGTATCTGCACTTTGTTAAATATTTTATTTTTTCTGTATGTTCTAACTCTGAAACCAACTGCTTTTTTTGCTCCTATCATTCTTGCAAATATCATTTCTCTTAGTACCGCCCCGAACCAACCCCTATTTCCAAAAGGAGACAGATTAACAAAAAGGTCACATGTCATATCTTTCAATTCTTCTACAACTAATCGAAACGATAATCCCTGTCTTTGAACCGGACAATCATAATTTTTTATTACAATGAAATTATCTATATATGATAAAGAACTGTACAACTCTTCTGTTGATTGCGGATTCCAAATCTGTACATTATTTATAACTGTTATTCTTGAACTTGGATAACGACGCCTGAATGCAGCAATAGCTGGCAAAATAGCAATGTTATCACCAAGAAGACCAACTGTATAGATAATAATATTATTGAAATCTTGCCGAGCACACCCTTCCCTTTTAAACAGAAGGAAACGTATTATTCCCAGGAGAGAATTTGAAAAAAAAACTCTCACCGAAATGCAAGCACGTAAAAAAATATATTTGAAACTCTTTTTTTCATGAGACAGAACAATTTGTTTTACGTCTTCCAGAGATCGAGCAAAGTGTATAGAATTATTTTCTTTTAAAGCTCTTATCATTATAGAGATCGCTAACCTTAACCATTTTCTTGTAAAAAACTTAACGTCTTCCAACGATCAAGCCAAAAATACGCAACAAGGTTCTCGACTTTCGCTTCTGCCTAATTCGATTCATTGCCCAACCTTTTCTTAAACCTTCGAAAAAAGAATATCAAGGTCTTTTTTTCCCATGCTATTGCACTTCTGTAGTTTGCTTGTTTCTTCTTGTTACTAAATAAAATAGCACCAGTTAACTTTATATATAAGGAGAAGGTCACTATAAGAGCCCACATGAATGCCCTTGTATTTCCGATAATCCTAGTTTGAACCCTTGCGAAATTCTTCAACCTCGAGATCTGATTATTAATAACCTTCCGGGCATCTTCGCTTGTTGAGGCACCACCAATATGTTCAACTTCCGCCTTTGGACAATACCAAACTTGATAACCCGCCTTGAGTGCCCTGTTACATAACTCGACTTCCTCGCCATAGAAAAATAGCTTCTCCCAGAACCCGCCGATTTCCTCAAATACCGACCGGCGAACCATCATACAACTTCCAGAGACCCACCCGACCTTGCGAATTTTATTATCGTGCCAGCAGAAATTCGGGAAAGAAAATCTCTGGACAAAAAAGGGCAATTTCCAGAGGCCCAATACTCTGTATGCAACAAAGCAGACGGAAGGGGGTGGATTGCCCTTGCTCTGCAGCGTTCCATCGATATTCAGCATTTTTGGGCCGACTATCGCCGCCTTATGGTTAGTATGGAGCAGGATAGACATTTCCTCAACAGCATTCGCTCTTATGAAAGCGTCACTATTAAGGAAGAGCAAATACTTTCCGGATGTTGCTTGAACCCCTTGATTATTTGCCTTAGCATACATCCGATTTTCTTTATTAAAAATATGCTTTATATTCGGATACTTGGAAATGATCATCTCCTGTGTTCCATCACTTGAAGCGTTGTCGACAACTATCACCTCATATGACAGAGATATATCCATTTTCTTTATTCTATCAAGACAGGTTGATAGCAGGTCGCATGTGTTAAACGATACGATGATAATAGAAATTTCAGGAGATCGCATATAGCAAAAAGAATATCATCAAAAAAGATTAAAATTCGTTCTACTAAAGCACAAAAAATCGTTAAAAAACCAAATCTTCAGGTTATACTGAAAGCTCTGTAGCGGCTTACGGAGACCAAAACACCTCAGTGAAGTATTTAACTTATGTCAAAGTATTTTGACTTTACCTTTTGCCCTGAAAAGTACCTCGCAGGGTCTTAATTCTCGATAAATCGCGTGATAATGTCCTCTAATAGCGAACCGCATTAATATAAATCTTTTCAATTTCATCACAATATTCCTTCATGTTTTTTACATGAGGCACCTTCTTAGACATTTGGACAATAAGCTCGGGATTATCCACAAATTTCTGCATTGCCTCTGCCAGAAATTTGTTATTATTGCCTTCTATGATAAATCCATTCAATCCCTCCTTTACCTGTTCAGGCAATGCACCGGAATTAAAAACAATAACTGGTCTACCCGCAGAGGATGCCTCCGCAACAACAAGTCCAAACGCCTCAGGCAGGATTGATGGAACAACCAGTACATCAATGTGCGCATAAATGCCTGATAATTTATCATAAGATATCAGTCCATGGTCTATGATTTTTGGTTTTCCTTTATATGCTCTCAGTGTCCTTTCTTTATATTCTTCATCCCAGGGATTTCTTGCAGCACCAAAAATATGGATTTCGCATGATGAGCCATTTCTTAAGAATTCTGTTGCTTCAAGTAATAAATGTAAACCCTTTAATGGATCAATCCTTCCTATATACGCAAATCTAATAGGACGACCTTTCATATCTTCCATTGGAATTCTTCCGATGGTCTCAATACCATGAGGTATGAGATGGATTTTATCCGGATTACAACCACCTTTCACAAGCAAATCCTTCATAAAGTAAGATGGCGCTATTATCAACTGAGCTTTTTTCATGACTATTTTTTTTTGACGCATGGACTCTTCTATAATCCACGGGGTTATCAATCCTCTCAGGAAGTATGGTAGCTTATTTCTGGCATGAAGTCTTTCCCCCAAGGGTTTATAAACCCATTCAGGTATCTTTCCCATTAGACCGCCAACAAACCACTTCGGCCTTTTCCTGAAACAACAACAAGGGATACAATTATGAGCATTTATTTCTCTTTTACAAACAGTACCGTTCGTTCCGACAAGCCCTCCCGCGGGGCATAGTATTCCTGTATGGTGGGCTGTAACGACATGGCGTATTTTCAATTCATTGCAGAGAGTAACCATAGCAGGTTTCAATCCATTTATATGAATTAATTCAGGGGAGACTTCAGAAATAATCTTTTTTAAAATTTCAAATATTAAAGGTCCGTAACCAGTACTCCGTTCCAAATGACTGATCTTATCTGGATTCAGCAGAAAAGAAATAACGTGAATATCTTCATAAGTATAATCCTTAATTATATATGGCTCTGTTGATTGCTCATGACCTTCCCATTTCGCTGGCGTTAAAAGTTTTACTTCGTGATTACGCTTTAATAATTCTTTGGCAATCCTGTATACATAAATTTCTCCTCCACCAAAACTATAAGGGAAAAATGTAGGAGCTGAAATAAGAATATTCACTTTATACTATACAGACTGTTTGGATTCATGTTGCTCATTCCAAACTGATTTATTTTTTTCTATCAAAATAATTATCGGGATTTGAAATATTTTTTGATCAATCCTATTAAAAATGCTGTGTATCTGTTAGAAAATTTTCTTTTGTAAAACGGATAATAGCTATATTTGATTGCATGGGAGAAAAAGTATTTCTTTCTATGGACCTTGAAATTTTCTAACTTATCCAAAATCTGTAAAGCTCTAACACTTGACAAATGATATTTGCGGAGATCATTTCTTCCTCTTTCAATTAAGCTCTCACGGTTTCTACAACTTATGATTTTTCCTCTCAGCTCATCAACAGACTGAAAAATCAGACAGTTTACATTATCTATAAATGATTCTTTTAAAATTCTTGGAGCACCATGATCGATGTAGATGCATAAAATTGCATTTCCGAGGATTTCATAATGACGTTGGCAGTCATATCCAGCCCCTTTAGGAGAAACTCCGAACCAGGATTTTTTCACGTCATTCATATAATCATGCCATTGGGAAAACATAGCAGTAGGATAAAACTGCGATATCTCTTCTCTTATTCCTGGATAAATGGAAAAACTTGCATGAATTTCCTTTATTTTCTCTTGAATACTTAGGTCAAGTAGATGATCAGGGAGAGAGAACTGAATAGGTAATATTCCGCGAACATTCGCTAAAAGTTCACGTTTAAAATATGCAATAACTCTTCCATAATATTTTGGATGAATCAGGCTATGGTCCTCACCATCAATAGCGATAAGATTTGGCAGGTTTTGAGAATTTATTCTCCAGCAATTCAGATTGATAATCCAATCGAAGTAATGATTCTTTATTTTTTGCTCAATCTCCTCTCTATCGATATTACTTTCTTCCATTCCAAATGCGTAGCCTCCTCCTGCCCAGAGCATCGATGAATCAATTTTATCCTTATAAGATTTATAAAGGATTTCCTTCTTCGGGAAGTCCACGACATCAGAGCCTAAATGATACCTCAAACCATAAAGTATTTGATCGCCAAGAAAATCCAGATATCTATCTGTCAAACAGAGAATCTTCATAATTGATACGTCGTCTTAACTTGATAACAATAAACACCTTATATATCTGAGCCATGTTTTAAAACGAAATGGATCTATTCGCAACTCTGTTAGAAAGGCTGCTTGAGCCTCCCGCCTTCTACCTTGATACCACAGCATTCTTCCAAAATGGTTGATATCTTTAGTAAAACAATTTCTAAACAAGTTTATATATTCTGTTTTACGTATCCTTGGCTCAAAATTCCAAAGATACAATGCTAAGATTGCTGCGCATTCTGCAAGATATAATCCATTAGATACACTTTCTTGCTCTGGATGTACTCTCAAATTCATTTCAGGCTCGGGTCTAAATACAACCAATGATTCATCAATTAATGAAAGTTGAATATGAACTGCCAAATCTAAAGCAGTTCCAGCTCTGATAGCACTATCCCAACATAGGTCTATTAATTCTCTTTTATATAACGTTGCACCATTAAACCATTCACCTGTATAACCTAAAAGAAGCTTTATTAATTTTTGTCCTGTAAAAGTCTGGACTGAATTACAAGGCACTTTTGAATTTCGAATAAATCTATTCTCTTTATCAATACATCTAAATGCGCCAGTTACTGCTACTGCGGCAGGGTATTTATGAAATAATTCTAATCTATTGATTAAGTAGTTTTGGTCATAATAGTCATCATCCCCCAAAATGCACAAATATTTTCCAGCAGCTAATTTCACACCATATGTCCAGTTAGCAGTAAAACCTATATGGCATTTATGTCTTATATATTGAATTCGACTGTCTTTGAGAGAACTGACAACTTCACAAGTGTCATCGCTGCTGTAATCATCAAGTACAAGAAGCTGAAATGCATCATAACTCTGTGAGAGAACGCTTTTTATTGCTTGGCCAACAAGTGTTGATCTGTTATATGTTGGAATAATAATTGTTATATCAAACAACTTTTTAAATCAACCAACAATTAAAATTAGAGCTATCTTCTTAGCCAATGCTTTACAAATACGAAATATTCTTAAGACATATTTTTTATAGATCAATTTCATATATATCATTTTTGATAAAAAACTGTGCTTTTTCAAATGTATATACCACCAAAAATTACCATTAGAAAAATGTAAAGGGCACATTTCTTTTACAGCTCTCTCTACACCTCCCTCTAAGTCTTTTCTTCCAATATGTGCTGCTGCATAGTCATCTCCGCAAATAATAGCTCTATCAACTAATTTCGGCAATAACATATGCAAGGTTTTTTTTACAGATTTATAGTCATGTGAAGCATCAATGTGACAAAACTTTACAGGATTAGCCAGTTTTTCCAAATATAAAAAGCAATCCTGTTTATAGGGATTGATATTCCCTTTAGTCAACTTCTTTACATTCTCTTGAAACACAGAAAAGACGTCTCTTTCTCTGGCTATCTGTACACTAATATGATCTGGACTTTCATCAAGATTTCCTTTCCATGTATCAACTGCATCTACATTTTCTGGATAACATGCATTTGCTATTACAACTGTTGATTTCCCTTCCCAGCAACCGATTTCTATTATTTCCCCCTCTAAATTTTTCGTATTCTTTACTTTTTTTTCTAAAAGCTTTAATTGTTTATCTTCATACCAACTTTCATGAAATACACCCTCATTTTTCATGTCATTTGTATTCTTACATACAGCAACGATTAATAATAATCTTTAGAGGCTCTTTAGAGAAAAGACTATTTACTTGGCAATTTTTTTAATAACATAATTATAGAGCTAAAAAAGATCTATAAAAGAAACAACCTAATCAAGAATATTATTGGCATTCTTCATTAAAGCTTTTACTAATCTTCTAAGGATAGACGAGTAAAGTGATGGATTTCTGAACATATTTCCAAGCGGCAATAAGTTATGTATTTCATAGCGCAATTTTAATTTTCTTTCAATTTGTTTTTTCTTTATCGGAATTATATTATTTATTCCATACTTTTCTTGTAACTGCTGAACTTCAACAATGCCTATGCTTTCCCAAATAGTATTAGTTTTGGACTGTTTGTGATCTCGAAACGCTCCAATATAAGCATTTATTTTTAAAGGACTCTTTTTTTGCATAAGCTTTAAAAAAAGATCATAATCAAACGCAAAATTAAGTATTTTATTAATACCCCCTACAGACCAAAAAGCATTACTTCTCCAAAAACAACCTAACTGTGCAAAAAACTGCCCAGAACATAATAAAGATTCGAAATCTTGTATAAAAGGTGCCCACTTACGAATAAAGCATCCTTTCTCATTAATATGATAAATCCCACCAATAAACAGATCGTTATTTTCAGAATGGCAAAATTTTTTTGAAATTTTCTCAAAGACATTTGGAAGATAATAATCATCTGAATTGATCCAAGCAAAAATTTCACCGGTTGCCTTTTCAAATCCCTTTTGTATCCCATCTGCCTGCCCTTCGTCCTTTTCACTGACCCAATAGGTAAGCCACGGTTCATATTTCTTAATTATCTCGACTGTGTTATCAGTGCTCCCACCATCGATAATGATATATTCAAGGTTAGGGTAATTTTGCAAAAGTACCGAGCGAATAGTCTCCTCAATAAACTGTCCCTGATTAAATGAAGGAGTAACAATGCTGATTTTTGGCCAAGGTTTTCCGTCTGATCTTACATGTGGCAAAGGCTTTGACTCCTCGGTCCACGGCCAGCCTGTCTTGCCTATAGGAGCGGGCGGCAGATTCTTCAGTAATCCATCGCTCATATTACTGCGGGTACTAAAAGGAAGTTCTCTATTCTCAGCATCTGCACAGACAGGGTCGTCTCATCATTAACAGGTATCAAATGCGGTGCACTGAATACCTTATAATGAATATCGTTAGCAAAAGACAATAAATCTTTGGACTTAAAATGGCACGGAGCAAAATTAAGAAAATTCCACTCAAGCAAGATATAAGGTTGGCAGTTTTGAATGCATTTTTGAGCACCCTTTAAAACTAAGAGCTCCGCGCCTTCAACATCGATTTTTATTGCAGAAACATTCGGCCGGTTCATTTGTGCCCATTCTATATCTAACGTTGTTGCAGGCAAAACAATCTCGTTGGTGTGGCCTACGCGCTTAGTATCACGAATACCGTCAAATGCACCTAATGCGGCAGAAGAAATAGCGAATTTTATATCACCTTCATGATCAGTAACAACTTTATCAATGACCTTCCAACGATTCCGGAAACTGCTTTCTTCAACTGTACGCATTAAAAAAGGCAGGGCATTGGGAGATGGTTCAAATGATACAACCTGACAGGACTCAAAGTGGTAAAGAATTGGTATTGATATAAGCCCTATATTTGCACCAACATCAAAAAAATGTGAGCCTGGTTTCACAAGTGACAGAAGCAACCTAACAATATCATGCTCGTATGTTCCCTGATCACAAGCCATGTTGAAGATGAGTGAGTTCTTTGGGAAATAGACCGTTGTCCCGTAATATGGGAAAGCACCTCTAATTCCAGGGCACTTGCCATAGAGCCATTTTCTCATTTTTCTGCGGAGCAATAACATTTTTCAATTCCATTCGACCTGTGGCATGATTTTACCAGGTCTATAGTCAGCATATGCACTGTTTATTCCGTCCACTAATTCTATAGATATTTTCTCAGTTACTGTGCCATCAAATATCCATCGCACATTATGGATCCCTACCTGCAGTCTGACAGCATACATACCAGGCTTCAGAAGGTTTTTCGGTATGCTGCATATTAATGATTGCAAACCGGTTTGACGAGTCTTGGGCCTGAGATCGTCATCAAAAGTACGAAATAAAACTTCGCCATCAATAAAACTTATAAAATCGAAGCCTATTCTTAGCCCAAGTATTTCACGTTTAGCAATATATTTGATCAATACATTTATATTTTCAGATGTTTTAAACGAGTTTCTTCTTTTTCTTTCTGAATCACAGACATAAAATTCTAAGAGATCTATATCAGGGTCAGTCAGTATCACTTCTCCCCTCTCAATTATAGAAACATTATTTCCTGTTTGAGTGAGATACTGCTGAATTACCAATGAAGGATGTCCTTGCTGAGATATCTTACCTGCCTCTAATAAAATGCAATCTGAGCATAAATTGTTGATATGTGCCATATTATGGCTTACAAACAGAATTGTTCTCCCTTCTTTTGCTACATCACCCATCTTCCCTAAACACTTTTTTTGAAACTGTGCGTCGCCAACAGCGAGCACTTCGTCAACCAAAAGTATTTCTGGCTCCAGATGCGCGGCTACTGCAAAAGCTAATCTGACATACATGCCCGATGAATATCTTTTCACCGGTGTATCAAGAAATTTCTCTATTTCAGCAAAATCGACAATTTCATCAAACTTCTTTTTTATCTCAACCTTTGACATACCGAGTATTGCACCATTGAGAAAAATATTCTCTCTTCCTGTTAATTCAGGATGGAAACCCGTGCCGACTTCCAGTAGACTCGCAACGCGCCCTTTTAAGATAATCCGTCCGGTTGTCGGCTCCGTAATCCTGCTCAATAATTTTAAAAGAGTAGTCTTGCCAGCACCATTTCGGCCGATGATCCCTACACGCTCTCCCTGTTTGATTTCAAATGAAACATCTTTGAGGGCGAAGAACTCTTCAGTTGTTGAGGGTTGAGAGTTGAGAGTTGAAGATCCCGTGTTGAAAGTTGAGGATTTAAAGTTGAGAATCTTGCGCCCCAAATTCTTAGCTCCTCTGGCGATAACGTCGCGGAGAGCGGTGTACCGCTCCCGCTGCTGGTGATGCAGCAGGTATTTTTTTGAGAGATTATCTACCCGAATAACAACATCGGAAGATGTTGAATGTTGAGAGTTGATAGTTGACATTTACTCCACTCTTCTTTTCTGAGAACTACGCAGCGATGATATGAGTCGTGCGATAGTCTCAATGTCTTTTCGTAAATCGGTGTATGCTTCCGGTGATACCAGACCAAGTTCGCTGGCAATGACTGACTGACAGGCTACTTCCATCAATGAGCCGTAAGCTATCTGGGAAAAATGAGCTTGATCCCGAAAGCCGGTGCGGCCTGTACCCTCGGCAAGGTTCGATGCCACCGACAGGGCGGCACGCTTTATCTGATTGCCCAAACCGTATTGCTCTTGCCCAGGTAACCCCTCGACAATTTTGTAGATTTTCTTTACCAGTTGCTTTGACTCCTGCCAGGCAACCAGCTTTTCAAATCCAAAGAGAGTTATGTCTCCCATCAGACCCCCTAAGAAAGTTTAGAGTTTATCAACACTCAACCTTAAACCGTTTATTCAACCGCCTCTTGACGCTCCGCGTCAAATCACATCCGCAAAGGTACGTTCTGTTTTGCGGAAATATCTGAGGCCGGACAGGAAGATGAGGAGTGTCAGACCGATCGACAGGAGAAATCCTGGCCAATACAATTGGATATTCTGTCCGAGGAGCGCCCAGCGGAAACCGTCGATAACTCCGACCATTGGATTTATCGAGTAGAGAAGACGCCATTTCCCGGGGATAATGCTGCTGCTGAAGCCGACCGGTGAAACATAGAGTCCGAACTGGATGAAAAAAGGGACGACGTAACGGAAATCGCGGTATTTCACATTCAGGGCTGCGATCCAGAGGCCGAAACCGAATGATGCTAATGATGCCAATATGAGGAAAAAGGGCAAGGTGATGATCCGCCAGTCAGGGAGGAACTGATACCACACCATAAGGGCAACAAGGAAAATGAATGAAATAAAAACATCTACCAGACTAACTATCACTGTGCTTACCGGTAGGATTATTCTCGGGAAATATACCTTGGAAAGCAGGTTCGCATTTGCAATGAGAGAGTTGCTGCTTTCCGAAAATGAATTTGCAAAGAATTGCCAGGGGAGCAAGGCAGCAAACACAAATACCGGATAAGGAATGCCCTCGGATGGAAGTTTTGCCAGCTTGCCAAAAATGACGGTAAAAACAACCATAGTCAGCAATGGACGTATCAGACTCCAGGCGATCCCGATAACAGTTTGCTTGTAACGCACAAGGATATCCCGCCATGCCAGAAAATAGAACAACTCCCGGTAATGCCAGATATCCTTCCAGTACTGCCCTTCAGTTCGTCCGGCTTCAATAACTAATTCAGGTTGGGTTTGAGTGTTCAAATTTGTGTGCTAAGAATTAAGTCTTGTTTTTTAATATTTGCTTGTTCTGTTCAACTTTTATGACTTCTGTGATATTCTTTTGCCTTTTTTGGGTTAACGGAGCAGCAAGAATAGTATCGAAACGATCAGCGCTGCGATAGCAGTTATAATGATTTCCCAATGCTCGGACCAGAGAACTGCTAACCAGCTCCTGCCGTGGGTTTTCTTAAAACTTTCTGCCAGTTTGCTGGTGGTTTTACGGATATTTTTGGGATTAAGTTTCATTCATCACACAAATACTCTGCACTCTGTGCAATACTTTTACGAAAAGACATACCATTCATATGTCTTCCTTATACCGTCTTTGAGGCTTATCTTCGGCTGCCAGCCCAGGGCTTTTATCTTCGAGACATCGAGCAGTTTTCTGGGCATCCCATCAGGCTTTGTTGAATCAAGTTCTATTCTGCCTTTAAAGCCGACGGTCTCTGCCACCAAATCTGCAAGACCTTTTATAGTTATGTCACTCCCTGTCCCTATGTTCACGAATTCACCGATTTCTCTGTGACTATAATTCTCCATAAGGAATACACAGGCATCTGCTAAATCATCAACATAAAGGAATTCCCTATAAGGCTTTCCGCTGCCCCATAGTTTGACATACTCTGGAGTAATTCCGATATCTTTAAGGATAAGGCCTATATCAAGGTCGAGGTTGAGATTAAAACCGAGAGGATACTTTTGCAAATCCTTCTTTATTGCATTATATCTTTTTTCATGAAGCAGTTGAGCGAGATGGAACTTTCTTATCAGGGCCGGCGGGACATGCGCTGTTTCCAGATTAAAATTATCATGTGGGCCATATAAATTTGTCGGCATTACTGAGACAAAGTCAGACCCATACTGCTCGTTATAATACCTGCAAAGTTTTATTGCGGATATTTTTGCAATGGCATACGGTTCGTTCGTAGGTTCAAGCAGGCCAGTCAGTAAATAATCCTCTTTCATCGGCTGGGGAGCAAGTTTCGGATATATACAGGATGAACCGAGGTTGAGCAGTTTTTTTACACCATTATTATACGCAGAATGTATGACATTCGCAGCGATCATTATGTTGTCATAAATAAATTCAGCCTTATAGGTGCTGTTTGCAAGGATACCGCCTACCTTTGCAGCAGCAAGGAAAACATAATCAGGCTTTTCTTGGGCAAAAAATTCCTCTGTATCCTTCTGTATTCTCAGGTCAAGCTGCTTGGAAGTCTTCGTAATAAGGTTGGTGAACTGCTTTTCCCTGAGCTTTCTAAGGATTGCCGAACCAACCAGTCCGCGATGCCCGGCAACGTATATCTTAGAATTTCGATCCATTCTGTATCTCAATCAGGTATAGGTAAAGGCATAGGCACAGAAATAAGGAACATTGTTCTTTCGTTACCTTTACCTGTGCCTGTCTTTATATCTGCCTTTTTCAGCAGCGTTCCCTTATCTTCTCGTATTTTGCGAAGTCGTGTTTTGTGTAAGTAAAGCCCTTCTTTTCGCATATCTTTATGCCTTTACCGACCGGCTTCAGACCTGTGAGCTTCATATCATAATCAACCATTATTTTTACGAGTTCATTGAATGTTGTCCTCGGCTCCCATCCGAGTTTCTCTCTGGCTTTTGTGATATCAGCCTTTAAGAAGTCCACCTCAGTAGGCCGGAAATATTTTGGGTCTATCTCAATAAGTGTGTCTCCGACCTTGAAGGTTGATGCTAAGGCCGGGGTTAAGGATTTGATAATACCCTTACGGTTCACGCCGCTTCCTTTCCATTCTATCTCAATACCGACATAGCCAAAGGCCTCATCGAGGAATTCTTTTACTGAATGGCTTTCGCCGGTGCCGATAACATAGTCATCCGGTTCATCCTGCTGCAATATCAGCCACTGGCATTCTACATACTCAGGTGCAAACCCCCAGTCTCTCTTTGCTTCGATATTGCCTAAATAAAGCTTTTTCTGTTTTCCTGCGAGCATGTTTGCCAAGGCACGTGTAATCTTCCTGGTAACAAAGGTTTCACCTCTCCGGGGTGATTCATGGTTAAAGAGAATGCCGTTGCATGCAAACATCTTGTAGCCTTCACGGTAATTTATCGTCATCCAGTAGGCATAAACTTTTGCAGCTGAGTATGGACTGCGTGGATAAAAAGGCGTCTTTTCATTTTGAGGCGGAGGTGTTGCACCGAACATCTCTGATGAAGAAGCCTGATAAAATCTGGTTTTTATCCCGCTTCGCCTCACAGCATCGAGCAATCTTGTCGTGCCGAGGCCAGTTATATCTCCGGTATATTCCGGCATATCAAAGCTCACTTTCACATGACTCTGAGCCCCAAGATGGTAAATCTCATCCGGTCTGATGTTATAGACTATATTTGCAAGCTGCCCTGAATCTGATAAGTCACCATATTGTAAAAACAGCCGCGTCCCCGGTAAATGGGGGTCTCTGTATATATGGTCTATCCTCCCGGTGTTAAAAGCGCTTGACCTTCGGATCAGACCATGCACTTCATAATCTTTTGACAAAAGCAGTTCCGCAAGGTACGAACCGTCCTGACCTGTGATACCGGTAATAAGTGCTCTCTTCATTCTCCTTTAGTCCTCCCGTAAACATCATCTAATCTCACGATATCGTCTTCGCCCACATATTCACCGTTCTGAACCTCGATTATCTCCAGAGGGACCTTGCCCGGGTTTTGGAGCCTGTGAAGGGTTGATTTTGGTATATATACTGATTCATTTTCATGAACAAGCTTATCAAGATCGCCGATTGTTACCTTAGCCGTTCCTTTTACTACTACCCAGTGTTCTGACCTATGATAATGCATCTGAAGGCTCAACCGCTCTCCGGAATTGACAACTATCCTTTTGATCTTATAGCGTTCACTTTCTTCGAGGACTGTATAACTTCCCCACGGACGATATGTTGTTACATGCTCTGATGCCTCTTTTCTGCCACCTTCTTTTAACCTATTTACGATTTCCTTTACTTTTTGTGTTTCTCCCTTTCTGGCGACCAAAACTGCATCATCTGTGTCTATTATGAGACAATCTTCAAGCCCAATTGTTGTTATCAGCCTTTTATTGCTCATCACAAAGGTGTCCTTTGTATCCATCATAATAACATCGCCCATTTTGATATTACCCATCTCATCTTTATCTACCACATCATAGAGCGAGTCCCATGAACCAATGTCATTCCAATATACATCAAGTGGCATGACCACGATCCTTTCTGATTTCTCAGCCACAGCATAGTCTATGGAGATGTCCGGCATCTTATGAAAGTTTGCAACCATCTCTTCAAAGCTCATATCCATCATACCCCTGATATCCGGCGCATATCTTTCAAACTCTTCCATCATCGTGCTTATGCTGAATGCGAACATACCGGAATTCCAGTAATAACTCCCTTCATTTACATACTGCTCAGCGGTATCAATATCAGGCTTTTCTGTAAATTTCTCGACCATGAAATAGTCCTGGCTCCTGGCTCCTGTCTCACGGCTCCTGGCTTTGATATAGCCGTACCCGGTCTCTGGTCTTGTGGGTTTTATGCCAAATGTTACGATATAGCCTTTCCCGGATATCTCCTCAGAAAGCCTTACATATTCAGCAAATCTGTCAGGAGGTTTAATAATATGATCTGCGGGAGAGATGAATATTACCTCGTCTTCCTTGCACCCAAGTTTTTCGATGCAGTATTTCATGCCGAGGGCTATTGCCGGCGCTGTATTCCTGCCGACAGGTTCAAGGATGATATTATTGACCTGTGGCTGGTTAAGGAAAATGGAATTGAGGTCGGTCAGAACATGGAATTTATATTCATTGTTTGTCATGACGATCATATTTTCAGCAGATACAACTCTCAGGAGCCTTTCCGCGGTTTCCTGCAGGAGAGATTTATTGGTATTCAGCTTCAGGAATTGCTTTGGATAGTTTTTTCTGCTCAAAGGCCAGAGCCTTGTGCCTGAACCACCCGCAAGTATAAGAACTTTCATAAATTCTCCCTTCTTGGTAAAAAGTATGGAGCAAGAAATTTTATATCATTATATTTCATATTAGCGCTTACTGCCTACTGCTTACTCCTTACTGACTTTTTCAAGTTCATTTTCCAAAAAGGATCTATATTGATTCAGCGATTCTTCATCTTCTGCCTCGAAGCGCATTACGATGACGGGCTGGGTGTTGCTCGACCGGACGAGGCCCCATCCCTTTTGAAACACAACCCTTGCGCCATCGATATCATAGATTTTTTTAATGGGGATTGGACCATTGCCCAACAAAGCGTATTCCTTACATTTATTTACCAAAAGTTCTACAATCCTCTTCTTCTGGTCATCGCGGCATTCCAGCCGTATCTCAGGAGTGTAGACCATACGGGGGATGTCTGAAAGAAGTTCGTTAATCCCAAGACCTGATATCTTCATAATCTCAATGAGACGGAAAGTCGTATAGATAGCATCATCATAACCATAATAATCATCTCCGATAAAGATATGGCCGCTGAATTCACCTGCAAGAGGTGCAGCTTCTTTCCTCATTTTTGCTTTTACCAGAGAGTGTCCTGTCTTCCACATTATCGGAACTCCGCCATGCTTCTCTATATCATCAAACATAAGCTGTGAACATTTAACATCTCCGATGACAATTGCACCCGGCTTTCTTTTCAGGATATCTCTTGAAAGGACTATCATTAGCTGATCACCCCATATTATATTGCCGGAACTATCAACAAGCCCTATTCTGTCAGCATCCCCATCATATCCCACACCAAAATCAGCCTTTTGCTCTTTTGTTATTCTTATGAGATCTTTGATATATTCAACGACAGTCGGATCCGGATGGTGGTTGGGGAACCGTCCATCAGGTTCACAGTAAAGGGGGATGACTTCACATCCAATTGCAGCTAAAATCTCAGGAGCCACAATCCCGGCTGTACCATTTCCTGCATCAACCACAACCTTCAACCTCCTGTAATCCTTACCGGACAAATAGGAAAACCTTTTCAGCATGGTGTCTCTGTATGCAGTGGCTATATCATAGCGCTCAACCTGTCCCTGACCAGCTATCTCAGGAAACACATTTTTTTGCATGATCTCTTTGACTCTCTGGATCTCCTCACCGAATATTGTCTCTTTTCCTATACTCATTTTGAAACCGTTATACTCAGGCGGATTATGGCTTCCGGTCACCATAATACCGCCATCAAGATTCATATGATGAATAGAGAAATATTGCAGAGGTGTCGGGCAGAGACCTATGTCATATACATTGATTCCGGTTGATATGATCCCTCTCATAATATTCTTTGCAAGTGCTTCTGAACTCAACCGTGCATCCCACCCCACACTTACCCGTTTTGCAGAAGAAATTGTTTTTCTGAGGAGGAGACAAAAAGCCTTTCCGAGCGAAAAAGCAAAATCCTCATCAAAGTCTTTTCCAACTACACCACGGATATCGTATTCCCGAAAAATCTTTTCGTTCATCATAAAGACAGGCACAGGTAGAGGTAAAGGTACAGAGAGAAAACAAATTTCCTTATTTCTGTACCTATACCTTTACCTGTATTTTCTTCTTTTTTCTTCATCTTTACCTGTTTTCTGCTTTCCTTTTCACCCATTCCACATTATCCAGATACCACTTTACTGTCTTCTCAATACCTTCTGAAAATTGCACCTCTGGCTTCCAGCCGATCTCCTGGCTTATCCTGTCTGAATTCAGCGAATATCTGAAATCATGCCCCAACCTGTCTTTTACAAATTCGATTAAGGCTTCTGTCTTCCCTAATATCTTCAAGATGGTTTTAACAACATCTATATTTCTCTTTTCTTCTCCGCTTCCGACATTATATATTTCACCTGCCCTGCCTTTCTCCACTGTCTCAAATACTGCCTCCGCACAGTCAGAGACAAACAGCCATTCCCTCACATTTTCACCCTTTGCATACACAGGGACCTTCTGATCGTTCAATGCTTTTAGTATTACAACCGGAATAAGTTTTTCCGGATACTGCCATGGCCCGTAGTTATTCGATGGCCTGATTGTTATGACAGGCAGGCCATACGTCCTGTGATATGCCCTTCCGAGCATATCAGCTGATGCCTTGCTTACAGAGTACGGCGAACTTGGATTAAGCGGGGTTGTCTCATAAAACTGCCCTTCTTCTTCGAGATCGCCGTATACCTCATCTGTTGAGATATTTATGAATCTTTTAATTTCATGCTGTCTTGCGATGTCGAGAAGTACCTGGGTCCCTTTTATATTGGTATCAAGGAAAGGAGAGGCATCGAGTATGCTCCTGTCAACATGGCTTTCTGCTGCCCAGTGGACAACAATTTCAGGTCTTTCTTTTCTGAATATTTCCCCGACAGATCCTCTGTCTGTTACATCGACCTTATAAAAGGTTATCTTCCCTTCTGCATTCTTTAATCTCTCCATATCTCCTGCGTAACTGAGCTTATCGATAACTGCTATCTCATATCCTCTTTCCACTCCCTGCCTGACAAATTCGCTCCCGATAAACCCGGCGCCGCCTGTTGCTAAGAGCCTTCTCATCAGATCTCCTCTTTTTCGAACATCAGTTCAACATATCTCTCTATCCCGACTTTCCAGTCAGGTATGGTAACATTTAATTCTTCCGAAAGCTTCAGATTTGACATTGCAGAGAAAAACGGCCTTTTTGCAGGGACAGGAAATGAATCTGAACTTACCGGCAATATCAGGTTGTCGAGACCAAGCCTTTCTATATAATAACGTGCGACTTCATATCGTGAGGCATACCCGCTGTTGGTTAGATGATAAACTCCCCTCATTCCTTTGCCGATTGCCAGCATTGTGAGGCTTACAATATCCTTTGTAAAAGTAGGCACCGAGATCTGGTCATAGACGATTTTCAGGACTCTGTTCTTTTTTGCCCACTCAAGTAACTTATAGAGAAAGTTCTGCTTCCCCTCTCCAAATACCCAGCTCACTCTGAACATCAAAAAATTATCTGTTTCTTCTCTTAAAAACGTTTCGCCAAACAACTTCGTTTTTCCATAACTGTTAACCGGGTTCGGCGCATCTTCCTCTGAGTAGAAATCCTTCTTTTCACCGTCAAATACATAATCACTGCTGAAGTGAATCAGGAGGGCATTGTTCTTTTTGCACATAGAGGCCAGATTTTTCACTCCCAGGGCATTTACCTTATATGCGGTGTCAAAATCTTCTTCAGCCTTATCAACAAAATTATATGCAGCACAATTCAGAACAATGCCGGGCGTGTATTGAGAGAAGGCTGTTTTTATGCTGTCAGGATCGGATATATCCAGTTTTTCCTTATCAAGAGCTGTCACCTGATATTCATACTCTTTTAATGATTGCTGAAATTCTTTCGCAAGCTGGCCGTTTGCACCTGTGATGAGGATTTTCATAGAGGTAGAGAAAGGTTACGGTTAAGGTTTAGGTTAAGGTTTAGCATTATGCTATGGAGTTGTTCATAAATTAACCCTACGTTTTTTTGTACTCAAAATTATTATCAGCATCCCTCAATAACGGATGCTTCATATCTTTTTCAGAGAGTGCAGGGTTACTGACCGGCCATTGGATATTTATATCAGGGTCATTCCATATAATGCCCCTGTCATCCGCCTGAGAATACTCTCTTGTGCATTTGTATACAACATCAGCTGATCCGCTGAGAACAACAAAACCATGTGCAAAGCCGGGAGGGACATAGAGCATTCGATGATCCTCTTCAGACAGTTCCACCCCATCCCAGCGTCCGAATGTGGGTGAACCTTTTCTTATATCCACTGCCACATCAAAGATATTGCCTCGTACACACTGAACCAATTTACCCTGTGCATGCGGTTCCTTCTGGAAATGGAGCCCCCTTAAAACTCTGTGTGCTGACCTCGAATGATTATCCTGGACAAATTGCTCACGTATCCCTATGTTGAGAAAATCTGAATATTTATATGTCTCCACGAAAAACCCTCTCGCATCCGCAAAGATTCTGGGTTCGATGAGAATGACATCTGGGATTGAGAGTCGCTTGAAAGTAAAAGGCATCGCTACGAGCTATGAGCCCTAAGCTTAGAGCTAAGAGCATTTAAGATCAGTAAATAATTGCTTTTAGTTTGTTGCTCTATGCGCTTTGCTCCATGCTCCATGCTTATTTGATTAGCCTCAACAGATATTTTCCGTAATCGTTGTGGTTTAAATGCTGGGCGAGTTTTGCCAGCTGATCTTTATCAATATAACCTAATTTGTAAGCAATCTCTTCAATACAGGCTATTTTCAGGCCCTGCCTCTTTTCAATTGTAGCTATAAATTCTCCTGCTTCCAAAAGGCTCTCGTGAGTTCCTGTATCGAGCCATGCGTATCCCCTTCCGAGGAGTTCAACCCTGAGCTCCCCTCTTCTGAGATATTCCCTGTTCACATCTGTTATTTCGAGTTCTCCCCTCCGTGAAGGCTTCATGTTCTTTGAAATATTTATTACCTGATTGTCATAGAAATACAGACCTGTGACTGCATATTTTGATTTCGGCGTTTTGGGTTTTTCCTCGATTGACAAGGCATTCCCCTCCTGATCAAACTCCACGACACCGTATCGTTCAGGGTCATTAACATAATAGCCGAAAATTATTGCTCCGCCCTTTGTGTCTATATTGTGTGTCGCCTTTTTAAAAAGCTCGGTGAGCCCGTGACCATAAAAAATATTGTCACCCAGCACAAGACAGACATTATCATTGCCTATGAATTCTTCACCTAATATAAATGCCTCAGCAATGCCGCCCGGATGGATTTGTTCCTTATAGGAAAAATTGAGTCCCAAATGAGACCCATCGCCGAATATATTTTTGAACCTCGGCAGATCCTGAGGGGTTGATATTATGAGGACATCCTTTATTCTTGAAAGCATGAGCGCTGATAAAGGATAGTAGATCATGGGTTTATCGTATATAGGCAAGAGCTGCTTGCAGACTCCTATTGTCACTGGATAAAGCCTTGTCCCGCTCCCGCCTGCTAAGATAATACCTTTCATGATTTCGCTATTTTAGCTGACAAGCTGACAAGCTGGCAAGCTAAAGAAAACAGGCTACCGCCATTCATGTCCAATTCGGGCATGTCCTTTAAAAATGCTCTCATGTTGTAACACACAGTAATAAATCAGGCACAGGCACAGCTAAAGATATAAAAATATATTTTCCTTATTTCTGTACCTTTACCTCTACCTTTCTTCTGTATCTATCTCAATATGTCTTTGCCTTTACTTCACGCTACTGCCAAAAAATAACTGTCAAGTTCGAGTCTGCATTGTATTGTTTCAAGCAGTATCATTACTCTTTCATGCCCTTTGATCTCTTTTTCAAAAATGCCGTAAAAATCTTTGAAGGGTCCGTCCTTTATCAGAACCTTGTCACCATTCTTAAAAGTGGAGGGTTTAATAACGATAATGTTATTGTCTTCTATCCCATCCTTTATTGCATTTACAACCTCATCCTGCACTGCTACAGGGTTCTTTTTACCGACAACATACCTTACACCCCTTGTGTAGGTTATGAGATGAGAGTATTTGTCTTTATCGAAGTTTGCAAAAAGGTAACAAGGGAAGAGAGGCTCTATAACATCAGTCAGCTTGTTGCGTTTGAATTTTCTGAATTTGATTTTTGGATTAAGGACTTCAAGTCCTATATTTTGCAGGAGAAAAGCTACAGAATCTTCCTTCTTTGGTTTTGTATAAACAGCATACCACATTATCTATTAATTATAATATTTTTCATATAAAACCTGCATGTTTTACATTAATTCATTACCGATAAACTATCGGCAGTCAAACCCCTCAGGTGCCATCAAACCCGATTGTTACTTTTTCTCCCTCAATAATAACAGGCACTTTCCTGACCCCGTCTGAAAGTTTCAACATCTCTTCCAATTTTTTGCTGTCTGCTTTCACATCTATGTAGGTTGCTTTTTCTCCGTACGCCGACCTGGCCTTGTCTGTAAAAGGTCAGCCTGCCTTGCCATAGATAATAACTTTTTCTGCCATAATGACACCTCCAGATAGTATGTTTTTCTTTCCGACTACTTCCCCATTAAATACCGCTCAGGATTTGCGTTTATACAATTCATTATAACACCCTCATCATAACCTGTTTGAATGAGTCTCTGTGCCGATTCAGCGACAGTCATGCTGCCGCCGAGGAGTTTGCCATGAACATCGGCAACGCTTTTGTTCTGGGGGAGAGTTTTTGTCTCTTTTATCGTATCTGAGACTATGATAATTTTGTCATGATTTTTTGTCTTGAAAATCAGTTCAACCGTCTTTTCATGGAGATGAAAAGGGTCTGCAATTATCTCTATATAGATATCCTGATTCAAAAGGCCAAATCCGGCAATCCCGGGGTCCCTGTGATGAAAACCCCGCATTGCATTGAATATATGAGTAATGCCCCTTGCTCCTGCATGAAAACCAGACTCAGCCTCTGCATATGTTGCATCGGAATGACCCATGCTGACAATGATGCCTTTATCAGAAATCGTGTTGATGAGTTCAACAGATCCCTTAATCTCGGGTGCAACCGTGATTATCTTTACCATATCTTCAAAGCCTTCAATGAGCTTACAAAAGTTGTATTCATTGGCTTCAACAAAGGAATCAGTTTTCAGGGCGCCGGATTTTACAGGATTGAGAAATGGTCCTTCGAGATGGATTCCGGTGATTCTTGACTGCCGGGAGCCGACTGCTGAATCCTGAATCACCATCGCCTTTTTCACCAAATCCATGTTTTCCCTCATTGCCTTTATTGGAGCTGAATATATGGTTAGAAGGATTTCTGAGACTCCATAAGAACCTTGTATTTCAGCGATCTTCAGGATATCTTCTATACGGTTTGCCCTTGTATCGAAACCGCCTATGCCATGGGTATGTATGTCTGTGATTTTCATTGAAATTATCATAGCACATAAGACATATGATCACAGACAGAATCTATTTAGCCCGAAAAATGCATTTACTATAGGCATACCTGTAAAGTAAAGCCTATCAAGGCATTTGCTGATTTGTCGATATGAAAGCTAATACTGATGCTGTTTTTTAGCGCACCTCCTGCAATTTTTTATTCTT
>Ga0315295_10000441_pt1 | contig 35938 bp, 33 predicted proteins | sample YL17G14_0_MG_FD_204453 | JGI IMG/M metagenome (GOLD analysis project Ga0315295, IMG submission 204453) | Sediment microbial communities from Yellowstone Lake, YNP, Wyoming, USA - YL17G14_0 | ecosystem: Environmental > Aquatic > Freshwater > Lake > Sediment | place: USA: Wyoming | collected...
TACCCGTCTCCGAACTCGTGGAAGAAGACGGGCTGGACCACCGGGATCGCACCCAGCCTGCGGATCCTCTCCTGGAGGTCCGGCGGGCAGATCGCGCAGTGCTCTATCCGGTGCCGCAGCTTCTCTCTGGGGTGTTTCCGCATGGCCTCCTCGATGGCATTGAGCATCATCTCGATGGCCCTGTCGCCGACGGCGTGAGCAGTCACCTGGTAGCCGGCCGCGTGGCCCTTCTCGATCAGCTGGTTCAGTTCTTCCTGGTTGAAGTACAGGATGCCTGAATCGTCGGGATTGCTCGTGTACGGTTCCCTGGTGGCGCAGGTGGGGCCACTGGATGACCCGTCAATGAACACTTTCAGCGGACCGACCCGCATGCGCTCGTTCTCGAATCCCGCTCTGAAACCCGTTCCCAGGGACCGGAGCCACTTCTGTTGCGAGTCCAGGTCATTCACGGTCACCATCATGTAGACCCTGACCTTGATGTCGCCTGCGGCTACACCGTCCTGCAACACCGACGGATGTCCGTCGATGCCGCCAGCATCGGCTAGGCTGGTGAAACCGTTTTCCAGCCAGTAGTCATTGCAGACCTTCAGAGCCTTTCGCAGCTCGTCGTAACTGAACCGGCTCGGGCCGTGGACAGGCCTCTGGGCCGCCTCGAAAGCGACGCCGGTCAGCTTTCCGTCCCGCCTCTCGAACTTGCCGCCGGGAGGGTCAGGGGTTTCGTCACTCAAGCCGGCCATCTGGAGCGCCAGGCCGTTAGCCGCGCAGATGTGCCCGCACGTCCTGCTCACGAGGATTGGGTGTCCGGTGGAGACCTCGTCCAGGTCCCATCGGTTGGGGTGCCTCTTCTCAGCCAGCTTGGAGTGGTCATACCCCCATCCCCGTATCCACGAGCCAAGTGGAGTAGTCGCCGCTTTCTTCGTGAGAGCGGTCTTGATATCGGCGATGGACCGGACGTTGGGGAACTTCAGGTTGACCCCGAGCCGGTTGGTCCCGAAGGACAGCATGTGGCAGTGGCTCTCTACCATGCCGGGGATCGCGGCGCGGCCTTTCAGGTCGACGATCTCTGTGCCAGGGCCCTTGAACTCCATCACCTGGTCCTTCGTGCCGGCCGCCAGGATCTTGTTGCCGCCGATCGCGATAGCCTCGTGGACGCTGTTCCCTGCGTCGACCGCGATCACCGGGCCGTCCGTGAGGATCCACGTCGCTTTCATCTGTGACCTCCTTATAACCTGCTCCCATGGTTCTCACTGCGCCGCCACGCGCTCACACGTGCGCCCTATCTTCTCGATGGCTTCCTCGACTTCGGCTTGCGTGATCGTGAGCGGAGGGGTGATCCGGAGCACGTTGCCGTACATGCCACCCTTGCCGACGAGGATACCCTCTTGTCGAGCAATGTCCATGAAGGTCGTGGTCAGGTCGGGAGCGGGCACCTTGTCCTCGCGGACGACCTCGATCCCGAGCATCAGGCCCTTGCCCCTTACGTCGCCCATGAAGAGGTACCTCTCCTGCAGCCTCTTCAGGCCGTCAAGAAGCCTATTCCCCTGCACGGCGACGTGCTTGGGGAGATCCTGCTCCTTCATGACCTTGAGAGTGGTTACGGCCGCGGCCATGCTGAGCGGGTTCCCCCCGAACGTGGAGATAGTGCTTGCTGTAAACGAATCCGCTATCTCGGGAGCGGCAATGGTGGCTCCGATCGGCGCCCCGTTGGCCAGCCCCTTCGCGAAGACCATGAGATCCGGTTCGACGCCCCAGTGCTGGATGCCGAACATGTAGTCCCCGGTGCGCCCGAACCCCGTCTGCACCTCGTCGCATATGAAGACACCGCCGTAGCGCCGGACGATCTCCACCGCGATCTTGAAGTACTCAGGCGGAGGAGTGATGAACCCGCCGACGCCCTGGATGGGCTCGGCTATCATCGCCGCCACGTGGCCGTCGGTGGTGGTCTTGATCAGTTCCTCGATGTCCCGGGCACACGCTACGCCGCAGCACGGGTACGTCAGGTGGAACGGGCAGCGGTAGCAGTACCCGTTGTGAGCATGGGTGATCCCCGGTTCGCTCGTCCCGAGGCGCCAGGCGGCGTGCCCGGTCAGCGAGGTCGCCAGGACGGAACGTCCGTGGTAGCCATGCCGGAGAGAGACGATCCAGTGGGACTTGGTGTAGAACCTGGCCGTCGCTATGGCCGTCTCGATGGCCTCAGTGCCGCTGTTGGTGAAGAAGCACTTCTGGAGGTTACCCGGGGTGATGGTCGCCAATTCCTCGGCGAGCTGCAGCATCGGCACGTTCAGGTAGCAGGTGGACGTGTGGATGATGTGGCGGATCTGGTCGCACATCGCATCCACTACTTCCGGATTGGCATGGCCGATGCTGGTGGTCAGGATGCCTCCGAAGCAGTCCAGGTACTCCCTGCCTGCGATGTCCTTGACCCTCCTCCCGTTGCCCTCCACCAGGACCAGCGGGTTCGCGTAGTAGGTCTTCATCGCAGGGTACAGGTACTTCTGCTGCTTGCTGGCAGATTCGTTTGACATCGCTGATCACACCTCCCTGACACCTCTCTAGACGTACTGTCGAATTGCCGCCGCTAGCCACGTGGGTCCAGCGCATCTCTGAGTCCGTCTCCCGTCAGGTTTATGGCCATGACCGTGACGAAGATGGCCGCTCCGGGACACACGGCTAGCCAAGGCGCGACCATCAAGTACTCTCGCCCGCGGCTCAACATGGAACCCCAGTCGGCCGTCGGCGGTTGGACGCCAATGCCAAGGAAACTCAATCCTGAGATGGTCAGGATGCTGTCACCGAAGGTTAGGCTGGCGTACACCAGAGTCGGGCCAATGCAGTTAGGGAGCACGTGTAAGAGCATGGTCCTGATCTCCGGAGATCCCACGGCCTTCGAGGCCTGCACATACTCAATCTCGCGTACGCTTAGCACGGTGCCCCTTATCAATCTGGCGTAACGAGGGATCCTGGTAAGCCCAACGACCACGACGATGTTGAGAGTGTTGGCGCCCAGGAACGCCACCAGGGCGATGGCAAGGAGGAACCCCGGAAAGGCCAGCAGTACATCAAGCGCTCGCATTATGATGGTGTCGACCCACCCTCCGTAGTAACCGGCCACCAACCCCAGGACCACTCCGACGGCTGTTGCCACAGCCGTCGCCGAGATAGCGACCACCACCACTATCCGAGACCCGTGGATGAGCCTACTCAGAACATCGCGGCCCAACTCGTCCGTGCCCAACCAGTGGTCTCGAGACGGAGGGCTGCACACAGTCTGCAAGTCAAGCGCATCTGGCGAGTGAGGTGCCAGCACGGGGGCGAACAAAGCAATGAAGATTAGCAGCCCTATCAAGCATAAGCCAACCGTCGCTCCGCGGTTCTTCTTGAACCTGCGCCATGTTGATCTTCGCGACGGTCGTGCCTCCGCCGGATCAGAAGACTCCTTCGCCACTCTGCGCCCCCCTACCGGTACCTGATCCGTGGATCCAATAAGACGTACACGATGTCCACCAAGATGTTGATCAAGACGAAACCTGCCGCCAGAAACAGCGTAGTCCCCTGGATGATGGGGAAGTCGCGTCTTAGGATGGCCTGCACAGTGAGCCGCCCGATACCGGGCCACGCGAAGACCGTTTCCGTCAGGAATGCGCCCCCGAGCACAACACCCATCTGCAATCCCAGGTTGGTCACTACAGGGATCAGGGCGTTCTTGAGCCCGTGTTTGTAGATGACCACTGCTTCCCTTAAGCCTTTCGCCCGCGCGGTGCGCATGAAGTCTTGGTTCAGCACCTCAAGCATGCTAGCCCGTGTCAACCTGGTTGTGCTGGCCACCAGGGTTGCCCCCAGGGTCATGCCGGGCAGCAGTATGTGTCTCAGTCCCTCAACCGTCCACGGCGGTCCAGCTCTCCCCGTCAGAGGAAGCACACGCCACTTCACGGCGAAGAAGTAGAGCAGCAGGATGCCCAACCAGAAGGACGGGACAGATACGCCGGTCAGAGCCATCATGCTTGAAATGCTATCCACCAGGGAGTAGCGGCGTACCGCAGCCACGACCCCTAGGGGGATAGCCACTACGACGGCGATGAGCAAAGCTACCCCCGCCAGTTCCACCGTCGCTCCCAAACGGCTCAGCAACAGCGACAACACCGGAAGACGAAAGTAGATGGATTCACCCAGATCTCCTCGGGCGACGTTGCGGAGGAAGTACAAGAGCTGCGTCAGAAGCGGCCGGTCCAGGCCAAGCTTCTCACGGACAGCGTCCACTTCCTCTTCGGTGGCGTCCACTCCCAACATGACCCTGATCGGGTCTCCCGGTGTCAGGTGCATCAGGAAGAAGACGCACACGATGGCCGCGAGGAGGGTCGGAACCGCATACAACAGTCTTCTCGCGATGTAACCTGCCAACGTAACCACAACCTTCCGCCACGGGGAGAGCAAACCGGAGCCGGCCCCAGCTGCCGCTCCGGTTTGCCGAACAGCCCCCTAACTCGCGTTACTTCGGGTCAACCCAGACATTGGTGTCCTCGATGAGGATGCGCCAATATCCGTCCGGAGACGGCTCGAGGCCGTGGACCCGCTTGTTGACGGCAATCACGGTGTTCAGAGTGTACGCAGGGATGTGGTAAACGTTCTCCTCTATCACCCATTTCTCGATCTTCTTGTAGAGCGTTTCCCTTACTCCACGGTCCGTAGTGGTCCTTGCCTGTGCAAGCATGTCGTCGATTTCCGACCGCTTGAGCCCAAGAATGTTGCCTCCCAGGTTGCTCCCGCAGGAGAACTGCCAGTTAAAGATGGCGTCAGGGTCAAGGATAGCCGCAGTGCACCCCAGACAGCAGATGCAGGGGACCTTCTGTTTCACGACGGAGTCCAGCCACGCGGAATATTCGAGCACTTTGAGCTGGGCATTCACGCCGATCTCCTTGAGGTTGGTGACCATGATCTCAAAGAGCTTCACCCTGACGGAGTCCTCATTGCTCAGGAACACAACAGGGGTAGCCTTGGTCATGACGCCTTCAGCGATGAGCTCTTCAAACAGCGCCTTCGCCTTCGCCTTGTCCTGCTTCAACGCTACCGATTTGGCATGCTCCACGTCGCGCGGCCATACTCCAAGAATTACCGGAGTGTAGGCGCGATACCCTGTGCCGTTCGGGAGCACGACCGCGATCGCGCTGTCCATATCCGTCGAGTAGTACACCATCTTGCGGAACTTCACGTTGTCGTAAGGGGGGCCGTACATCCTGAACGCCACGGGGTAGTAGGTCATGCCTTCAGCGATCTTGACGTCCACGCCGGCTCCCTTGACCTTATCGATCGTGGAACCCTGCAGCTGCTCGACTACATCCACTTCACCGGCGATGGCTGCCATCGCCGCCACAGTCGGGTCGGGTATGGGCCGGAACACGATCTGTCCGAGGTGGGGTTTCGCGCGCCAGTAGGTTTCGTTGCGTGAAAGAGTGACGTGGTCGTCAAGGATCCATTCCTTCAGCGTGAAGGGACCGGAACCCACTGGCTTGCGGCCAAACTCCTTCTCCCCTACCGACTCCACCACATGTTTGGGTACGATGTGCTGGGCGGCGGCTCCCAAGAAAGGAGCATAGGGAAAGCTCAGGTAGAACTTGACAGTGTACTTATCGGGCGTCTCGATGCGCTCGATCATCGATATCTTGGAGCGTTTCTGAGAGGCCGCCTCAGGGACGTCGAGGATGCGCTGGAACGAGTACGCCACGTCTTCGGAGGTCAACTCTGTCCCGTCCGTGAACTTAATTCCCCTCTTGAGCTTGAAGGTCCATTCCTTGGCGCCAACGTCCGACCACGATTCGGCAACCGAGGAGATAATCTGAAACTTCTTGTTGTTAGTCACCAGAGTGTCGAAAATCAGGCTGTAGACGCGCTGGGACTGGAGGTCGTTGGTCCTTCCCGGGTCCAGCGTATAAACGTCTTTCGCCACAGCGATGGTCAGGGTCCCGCCGTCTTTCGGGATATCTGACGTGGGCCCGCTACCGGACGAACCCGGGGCGCATCCCGCCAGCAGGGCGGCCACAGTAGCAATTGCCACAGCCACTTGCACGTACTTCCGGTACATGTTACCAACCTCCATTCTTACTACCGTATTCGGGCTACCGCACACTGCCGACGCCTTGCCCGCCCCTTGGGTCAGCACCGGCATAAAGCTTCCCGTCCTTGCCGATTAGGACTGCCTGCATACGGGCCATGTAGTTGCTGGGAGTAACCTTCCATCCCATAGTCTCGAGTTCTTTCACCACACCTTGCGGATAGGTGGGTTCCACAAACAGGAGGTCCTCTTCCTCGCAGTGAAAGCGAGGTACGCTTACCGCAGTCTGTGCATCCATTCCGTGGTCAACGATGTTGATGATGGAGAGAAGAATGGATGATATGAGACGGCTCCCTCCGGGAGAGCCGATCACGAAGAACGGCTTGCCGTCCTTGAGGAGCAAGAGCGGGCAGCCGCCACCGCCCTTCTTATGCGGGACGATTGAGTCCCAGGCGCCGGGCAGGGGGTTGAAGTGCCCCATGAAGTTGTTGAAGAAGAAGCCCAGCCCCGGCGTCACGACACCTGAACCGAAAGCTGTACCCAGGGAATGGGTAAAAGATACCACGTTCCCGTCTCCGTCGACGGTTGTCACGTGCGTAGTGCCGGTGTCTGTGGGTTTCGTCGGAAGAGGCCCCGGAGCCGCCTGCCCCTTCTTGATCTTCTCTGCCCGGACTTTGGCGTGCTCCTTTGACAGATACCTTCTTACCATATCGTAACCCACAGAGTAGGGCGGGTCGTTCTTGAGATGCACGTTGTCGTAGAACCCTATCCGCATGATCTTGGCCAGAAGATCCACGTAGGCAGGGCTAAGCCTGTCCATAGAGGCAATGTCAAAGTGCTCAAGGATGTTAAGCATTTCAACCACCTGCACACCGGTGGCTGGCGGTCGCGCCGTGGATATTCCGTATCCACGGTAAGTCCCGGCTGCCACATCCTGGTACAAGGGCTGCCAGTTGACTAGGTCCTCGTAGGTGAAAAGCCCTCCGTGAGCCTTGAAGTCCTCTGCTATGGCCTTTCCGATTCCGCCCTCGTAGAAGACGTCAGCGCCCTCTTCGGCGATCCTTCTCAAGGTGCGACCCATATCGGCTTGCACCAGCAGCTCTCCATCACGGTAACGTCGCCCTTCCTTGAGGTAGATCCGGGCGGCGTCAGGTGTGCAAGTTAGCTTGGACATGGTTGACGGGTACCCAGGCTTCGGCGCATCCATTTCGGGCGTGAACCACTTGGTGAGGTAGGGATAGATCTGGAAGCCTTCTTCAGCGAATTTTATGGCCGGCTCCAAGAGGCGCCCCCAGCTCACCTTTCCGCTCCCGTACTTCCTGTAGGCGTCCCACGCCGTCCTCACAAAACCCGGGATGCCCACAGAGGCGTAACCTAGGGAGTTCAGTTCGCCCTTGATGATGTACCGACCCACAGTCTCAGAGCGCCCCACGTACCCAGTACGCCAGCTCTCGGGCGGCGGGACAGACCCGATTGTCGTGGACCCGTCTATCACGAGAGCCCGTCCGTCGGCAAGCCGGAGGTACATGAGAGCCGTTCCGCCTAGGCCACACATGAGCGGGTCAACCACACCCTGCGCAAAAGATACTGCGACGGCTACGTCGACAGCGTTGCCTCCCTCGCGGTATACTTCCTCTGCAGCCTTTGCGGCTAGCGGTTCAGGTGCGACTGCGATTCCTTTCATTGAGAATCATCCCTATCTTTGTCATCAAATCCGTTGCCTTTGGCAGAGCAAAGAGCGCCTGCTTCCAACCGGTCAGCACCGTTGACTTCTTTGCTTAGTAGCCGGACTCACCTCCTATGCCACAACCGAAGGTGTCCTGTAAAACCCGCATTGCCTAATCTAGGTTGGCCAAGTGGCAAGCCACCCAATGGCCCGGCAAGGCTTCTGCAAGCACCGGCTCCGCTTCCCTGCACAGAGACTTGACGTGAGGACACCGTCCATGGAACCGACAACCCGATGGCAGGTTGACGGGACTCGGGACGTCGCCCTCGAGGGTGATCCGTTCTCTCTCTAGCCGAGGGTCGGGAACCGGTATGGCCGACATCAGCGCTCGTGTGTACGGGTGCATAGGGTTCTCGTACAGCCCGCGCCTTTCTGACATCTCCACAATCTTCCCCAGGTACATCACTCCGACGCGGTCGGATACGTACTTGACCACTGCGAGGTCGTGGGCGATGAAGAAGTAGGTCAGACCGAACTCACTCTGCAAGTCCTTCAGCAGGTTGAGGATCTGCGATTGGATCGAGATGTCCAAAGCTGATACCGGCTCGTCGCAGACGACGAGTTTCGGGTTCAAAGCCAAGGCTCGTGCTATGCCGATTCGCTGGCGCTGGCCTCCGGAGAATTCGTGAGCGAACCTGTTTGCGTGGTCGGGCGAGAGGCCCACCACATCCAGAAGGTGCCGTACTCTGCCGATTCTTTCGCGTTTGGCTCCCACCCTGTGGACCTCTAGAGGCTCGCCCACAATGGAGCCCACGGTCAAGCGAGGATCAAGGGAGGCAAACGGGTCCTGGAAGACCATCTGCATTTCTCTTCGCATCCTCCGCATGCCCTTCTCGCTGAGGTCGAAGACGTTCTGGCCTTCGAAGAACACCTCTCCGCCGCTGGCCTCCGTGAGCCTCAGGATTACCTTGGCCAGCGTGGTCTTCCCGCAGCCCGACTCGCCCACTATGCCCAGTGTCTCCCCGTGATGCACCGTGAAGCTGACTCCGTCCACCGCTTTGACGTACTGAGTGACCCTGGAGAACAGGCCTCGTTCCACCGGGAAGTACTTCCGGACGTCCCTCACAGTGATCAGCGGCACTTTCTTCCCGTCATCCGAGCTCAGACAGGTGACTTCATGGCCGGTACCCTGCGGCCAGGCGATCGAGACCGCCCTCGCCTCTCCTGCTGCTTCCCCAGCGTAGAGCCAGCACGCAACCCGCCTGCCGTCTCCTACCTCCTCCATGGGAGGCTCCTTCTTGTAGCAGACGTCCGCGGCCAAGGGACATCGGGGGTTGAAGCGACATCCCGAAGGCATCCGAAGAAGGCCGGGGACTACCCCCTCGATGGTGTCCAATCTCCGCCCGTGTCCGTGGAGCTTGGGAACACACCCGAGCAATCCTTGGGTGTAGGGGTGCTTTGGGCTATCAAAGAGCGCCTCGACGCTGGCCTCTTCCATCACTTTTCCGGCATACATGACCAGAACTCTTTCAGCCATCTCGCTGATGACGCCGAGGTTGTGGGTGACAAGGATTATCGCTGTCCCGAACTCCTCCTTGAGGTCCCTCATGAGGTCCAGGATCTGCGCCTGGATTGTGACGTCCAGAGCGGTCGTGGGTTCATCGGCGATCAGTATCTTCGGCCTGCACGAAAGCGCCATCGCTATCATGACCCGTTGCCGCATTCCACCCGAGAGCTGGTGCGGGTATTCCCGCGCTCTCTTCTCAGGAAGCGGGATGCTGACCATCCGGAGCATCCCCTCCGCTCTTGCGAACGCCTCTTTCCAAGGGAGCTCCTGGTGCAGTTCCACCGCCTCCGCCACCTGGTAGCCGCACGTGAAGACGGGGTTTAGGCAGGTCATAGGTTCCTGAAAGATCATGGATATCTCGTTGCCGCGAATGCTCCGCATCTCGTCTTCAGGCAACCTGAGGATGTCTTTCCCTTCGAAAAGGACCCTTCCACTCGCTATGCGGCCAGGTGGACTAGGGATAAGACGCATGATCGACAGGGAAGTCACGCTCTTGCCGCAGCCGGACTCACCGACAATCCCCAGAGTCTCTCCTTGCCCCAAGAGGAAGCTGACTCCGTCAACGGCAGCCGCCTCACCCTCTTCGGTTCTGAAGACAGTATGGAGGTCCTGTACGTCCAGCAGTGGGACGTCTGACCGCAGCGTCATGTCCGGCAGCACTCCGTTTCAAGGCGACTGGGTTTCCTGTCACGACCGACAAACCGGCCTGCGGCTTTCCGGTTGCGCGTCCTTGCCTCTCAGAAGCACAACGAGTGACCGATCAAGTGTCTTCCTGCCCTCTCGCGGCAGACTGGCCGCTGTCGAGTTCTTGAGATTGGTCGCCTCAGCGTATATGACCCTTCCTAACCTTCCCCTGCCACAAGCAGGCAACGCATGATGAAATTGGTCCTCTGGTACAGCCCGGGTCTACCATCTCACAAGGTGCCACAGGGTCCGGGGCGAGCCTTGGTATCGAGCTTCTGGAAGACCTTCACAACTTCCACCAATCTTTCGACTATCCACTGGTGCATCTTCTGCCCGCGTTCAGCGCTGGCCAGGTTGGGGTCCCCCATGACTCCATTGGAGGCTACCTCGTGGTAGTGCTGGTAGAACATCACAGGCACCCCGTGAAGCTTCAGGAGGGAGGGGCCGGCGAGCTCAAAGTCGCCGTAGTCCCGTACCCGTTTCGAGGATTCCATAAGGTCCAGTCGCATCTGGTCGGGGTAGAAGTGCATCCCCAATGAACCCATAGGTTCGCTCCCGTGCCCTACGTCCGTCGCCTTGTCCCCGTACAGGATCTTGTTGAGATCAGGAGTCAGGCAACTCCACGGCCCCACGGACGCAAGGACGATGCCGCGCTCTCTCCGGATGTCGCGACCGACAAAATCCAGTATGGGTTCGTCGCCTTTGTGTCCGTTGATGAACAGAAGGTGGTCGATGCCAAAGTCGAGAACGCAGTCACACACGTCTTTCACGACATTGTATAGGGAAAAAGGCTTGAGTGACAGGCAACCAGGGAAGCCCTTGAAGTACTCGCTATACCCAAACGGAAGTACAGGCAGGACCACAGCGTTGCCAACCTTCTCCGCCACTTCGATAGCCAGAGTCTCGGCCATGCGGTAGTCCCCTATGGGAGCATGAGGCCCGTGCTCCTCTACGGAACCAAGAGGAAACATGACTACCGGGTTTCCTTTGAACGCTTCCTCGACCTCTTTCCAGGTCATGGACGGCAAGAACACCTTCTTCACGAAGATACCCCCTCTTCACTAGCAGAGCCTACCGAGGACTCAGCGGACAAAACTGCACCCTTGCGACCGTACGTACTCGTGCACCCAGTCTGCTTTTACGATCTTCCCCTGGTCGACCTCAACGCGCCAGCTCGCTTCCTTTTCGGACACGCCTTTCAGAAGCTCCAGGACGGTCTCAAGGTCGTCAAAGGGAACCACCACCACGCCTTCCTCGTCACCCACAACGATGTCGCCTGGGTTCACGACAACACCGCCGCAACATACAGCGTGGTTGATCTCGCCAGGCCCCGCGAAGGTCGGTGCCACCGGAGTGATGCCGCGGACGAATATCTTGCAGCCCATCTTGCGGATTTCCGCCACATCCCTGGTAGCTCCGTCAATGACGAGACCTGCCGCGCCGCGTCTCAGTATCATGTCGGCGGCGAAACTCCCCCACACGGCCTTGAAACAGTCTCGCCCGCCATCGATAACCAGAACATCGCCGACCTGCACCAAGCTCATAGCTTCTCTGATCATGAGGTGATCGCCCGGAAACGCCTTGACTGTCACGGCGGGACCCATCATCCGCTCCATAGGAAGGTAGGCGGGACGCATCCCTGCATCCATGATCCCCATCTTGTTCATGGCGTCACCGATGTTGGGAACGGGGTACTTCCCCAGCTCCTGCATCAGCTTCAGGTCAGGCCTTCGGATCTTCTCCCGGACCCGGAACCCTGGTTTCCCTCTTTCCTCCACTAGAACTCCTCCTTGTCTCACAGTCGATCGGCCGTCCTGTCCCCGGCCTATTTCCACACTGGACCTGTCCGCACTGGGGGGCAGTGGTTTACCCGCCCGACCATCCAGGCAGGTCCAGCAGTGGGCTACAATTGCGTTCCACTCCCTGAGGAGACCTCGTATGACCGTTTCTTCTTGCCCATCGACGACAGTCTCAACAAACCAGATAGGCGGTCCCTGGCACCCTCGCTGTGTTTCAAGAGTGCGGAAACGGCAGACGCCCTGTCGCCCTTCTCGAGCGCGGCAACCACGTCATGCCGTTCCCCTCCGGGCACATCCAGAAGCGAGTCAATCTTGTTCAGTATGAAATGACCCAGCCTCAGAAGCTTGTCCTCCATCGCGGAGCAAACATGGTACATGAGGTGGTTGCCCAGAAGAGCCACAAGGGCCTGGTCGAATTCGATGTTGCACTCAAGGAATCCGGTCTTGTCGCACCGTCCCAAGGCTTCTTGACCTTCTGCCAGAATCCGCTTGAGGTCGTCCACCGGAGGGAACGTCCCACGCTTGAACAGCTGGTCAATAACGTACAGGTGAAGACATAGCCGCAGTTCCAGAACATCAAGAGAATCCTCGACAGTGATCGGCTTCACCACGAATCCCTTCGAAGGGTAGTAGATGACCGATCCGTCCTGGGTCAGGAGTAATAAGGCTTCCCGCAAGGGTGTGCGGCTGACGCCGAGTCGACTGGCGACGTCCCGCTCGTTGAGCGGCTCTCCTGGCGGAAGCTCGCATCGGATGACTTGGCGCTTTATCTCCTGGTAGACCGACTGTCGGAGAATGGCGACCACCTCCTGCACCAGTCTGAGAGATCTATATACCAGTTGTATACCACTGGCATATTGTTCGCCTTGTTCGTCGCCTACGTTCAGTTTTCCTTCTTTTGCAGGCACACTTTGCCGCGGATATTATTGACATCTGAACGACGAGGTGCGGTGCCAAAGCGGTGCGAGCAGACAATCTCGACAGTGTCGTGTGGGATGATGTCCAATAGGATATCAACAGTCAGGTAGCGAGGCGTCGATGAACAGTCGCTCGTTCCTACCGGGCGGCCTTTCCTAGGCCCGGCCGAGCGGCCTGGCTATGCGCTATCCGAGATAGAGGCTAGCGCCACTGCTTCAAGGGTAGCAGCGGGCTTTCGTTCAAGTGTCATTTAGCACATTGATGGGCCACAGATAGTTCTTCCCCTTGTCACATTCCTTTGCCTCCGCCTGGTTCTCCTCGCAAAGTAACGTGATAGAGTCTTTGCAGTTTCCTTTGGAGGTGGTCTGTGTGCAGATCGTTTGGGATCCCGGTATGACGGTGGAAGAGTATGCCGGGAAGGGCCGTGGGTTGGAGTACCCCGTGCTCGGACAGTGCCCCATGTGCGCGGCCAGGGTGAGGCTGGTGGGGGACGGGTGGTACCGGCGGAACGGGCTTCCCTCGCTGGGTAAGGGCCTCGTGCTGTTCATCGGGCGGGCCTTGTGCCCCGTGTGCCGGAGGACGGCCTCCTTCCTGCCCTCGTTCCTCGTGGCCGCTTTCCAGTACACGGCGAGGTTCATCGTAGCGACGCTGGAGAAGAAGGCCCAAAGCTACAGGCAGCTCCTGCAGTTCCACAGGGCGCGCTTCCTCAAGCATCTCAATACCGTGCAGGCGTTCTTCAGGAACAAGAGGGTGATGGACGTGTTCTCCAAGGACGAGAGCGAAAGACCCATGAGACTGCTCCGGATGATCGAGGAATCCCGGGTAGAGGAGTTCTCCATGCTCTACCACAAGCGCTTCCGACGCAGTTTCATGGCAAAGTGATTCTACAGGCCGGGAATCCCGGAGTCCAGGCCGAAGCTCCCACACGACGTTTGCGTGGTTTCTCCTCCCAGGCCGATCTAGGCTACGAGTGGCCGCCTCACGGCACGTCCGGAAGGCCGAAAAGGGCGGCCGTAGGAGAAGAGTGTGGAAGAGAAGGAACGGGAGCAGGTGGCGCTATTCCGGTACGGCCTCATCGCGCCTATCCTGCAGGGCGCGGTCCAGGTCAGGGCGACATACATAGCCCAGGTCGCCGCCAGGATGCACGAGGTCCCGGGGCAGGGACTCACCCAGTACAGTCCCAAGACCATCGAGTACTGGTTCAGGGAAGTACCTCAAGGAGGGGTTCGAAGGCCTCAAGCCCCGCAGGCGCTCGGACAGGGGTAAGCCGAGGGTGATCGGGCCAGAGGCGAAGGAGAGGATAGTCGAACTACGGGAGCAGGACACGTTGTGCCCGGTCACCGTCTTCTATGAGAATCTCGTGGAAAAAGAGGTGATAAAGCCCCAGGACGTCTCTTACTCCAGCGTCTACAGGATGCTGAAGCGTTTCGGGCTCATCGGAGAGAGGCCAAGGAAGGAACCCGAGAGGAAGAGGTTCGCCTACGACAAGGTGACCAGCTCTGACAGGCGGACCTCACCTACGGTCCTCACGTGAAGACTGGCGTGCAAGACCATCCAGACCTACCTTTTCGCCTTCATCGACGACGCTTCGAGGCTGGTGCCCTACGGGCACTTCGCCCTGGACCAGACCTTCGACTCTCTCCGGGTGGCCTTCAAGGAGGCGCTGTGCCGTAGAGGGATACCCGCCATGGTCTACACGGACAACGGCAAGATCTACAAGTGCCGGCAGCTCCAGTGGGTGTGCGCGTCGCTGGGCATCGCGCTCCTGCACACGGCCCCCTACGACGCCGCGGCGAAGGGAAAGATCGAGAGGTTCTTCCTCACCGTCAAGCAGCGATTCTGGCCGGTCCTCGACGCGGAGAAACTCTCTTCCCTGGACTCCTTGAACGAAGCTTTCCGGTCGTGGCTCGAGAAGGACTACAACGGACGCCACCCACCTTCGGTGGGTCCCCGGCAGCGCCATCAACATGACTCCCCTGGACATGTACCTTTCCCAGGCGAGCCAGGTGAAGATGGTGAGCGACCCGGCGTCTCTTGACCCCCTCTTCCTCCGGCGGGAGAACCGCAAGGTCCGCCAGGACGCAACCATTTCCATCGGAAAGAGGCTCTTCGAGGTCCCGCCGCGCTTCATCGGCCAGAGCGTCGAGGTCAGGTTCGAGCCGGACGGCGGGGATGAGGTCCTCATCTACGAGGATGGCAATGAGGTCGCCAGGGTGAGACCGGTGAACCTCGCCGACACGAGGGGCATCGGCGTCCTGGTGGGCGACCCAGGTTCCGGAAGATGGACCTCTTCGGCCAGATCCAGAAGGCAGTCCTGCACCTTTACCAAGACAAGCGCGTCACTCCGGTGTTCATCCTGGACGAGATGCACCTCGCTAGGCCGGACTTCCTCCCGGACCTCGGCATGATACTCAACTTCCACATGGACTCGAAGAACCCCTTCGTCCTCGTGCTTGCCGGGCTGCCGTTCCTGACAGTCCGTCTGAAACTGAACCAGACCCAGCCCCTGGCTCAAAGGGTCCTGACGCACTTCAAGATGGAGCCCATGGACAAGGAAGAGGTGCGTGGCTACGTCGCCCACTAGATGAAACTCGCCGGGGCGGGGGCCGAGGTGTTCTCCGAGCCCGCCCTCGAGGCCCTCTGCGCCCACTCGGGAGGGTGGCCGAGGCTGGTGAACAACGTGGCCAGGGCGTCACTTCTCTTCGGCGCCCAGCTCAGACAGAACCCAATCGACGCGGATCTCGTGCGTATGGCCTCCAGCGAGGCCAGTCTCTAACCGCACACAAGCCCGGAGGCCGCTCCCAGGGTGCCTCCGGGCATCCCGCCGTCTTCTCGCTCGCGGTGGTGCTGCCGGGCCCGGCCATGTACACGCCTAGAGGGTACAGGCGTTGGTGGGGGAGTTCGTGTGTGATGGCGTAACGCTGGTGCTCGAAGAAGTCTCCGGAGTTCACGTAGAGGGTACGACCTGCCTTAGGAAGGCGGCCTGCAAACACTGCAAGGCGTATAGCCCCGGGCCTTTGCCGTCTCAAGTGTCATTGGAATCATGGACCTGCTGAGATAGCGACAGCCTGCTCGATGATACTTCTCGCCTGTCCTGGTGACATACACGGTGACTTGGTCTGGTTTGGAGGGAGAAACGGGGTCCTTCGCGGCCGGTGCTGAACATGACGCAAGGAACACCAGGAGACACGCAATGATAACGACCACGGTCGCGATCTGCAGCACTTGCTTGCGGGTCATGCCTACCTCAACCTCCTCAGGGGGATCCTCAGTCGATTCTGAAGGTTGACTGTGACGTCTGTGGGGTCGGCGCTGGTCTTCTTGAGCCTTACCTTAGATCAGGCATCATGCGAGGGTGCTTACGCGATCGAATGGTCAGCGTTTGCCTGGAGTCAGCGACCCCATGGTCGTTGCGGCCGATCATATCTTCTCCCACTCCCGCTCGATTCCTTCCTTTCGCGAAGGAGTTCCGGACTGTCCAACCGCATGCACCCAAGCCTGTCACAGGTCTTGGTCTCCCTGCAACCGGCGTGGCTCTCGGGCTCGCCGCCTCACTGGTCGAGTCGGTGCTCAGCCATCGCAGGGATCTCTCCCCCCGCCCCCCAACTCCTTTATTGCCGGGCTATCTGTCTAGCGAACGCCTATTCGGTTCAATAGACACATCCCACGCCATCAGGTAGAATGAGTTGACACGAGTTTGGGAGGGCTTGCCATGATACAGACTCGTGAACGAAAAGCTGAGTTCGTGAGGCTGTTCGACAAGACTGCTCCTGGCGTTATCTGCCCGCACTTCCACGAGTTGATCCTCTCAAACGGTTGCCCGTTCAACTGCGATTACTGCTATCTGAAGCTCACCTTCCGCGGCAAGAAATCGCCAGTCCTCTTCTCGAATGACTGGTCGCAGGTGCAGAGACAGCTGGATGCTAGCGGAGATGGAGTGTTCTCGACCGGCGAGCTTGCGGATAGTCTAGCCGTGATCCCTCCTCTGTTTAATGGTGCGATGGAGTATTTCAGCTCGCAGACGGGGAAGTACCTGCTCCTGGTCACGAAGAGCATCAACACGCATGCTCTGCTCAAGATGGGGCCTTGTCGTCAGGTTGTCGTGTCCTTTTCGGTCAACTCGCCCGCCGCAGCCAAAGCTTATGAGCATGGAGCACCAGCCCCTGCTGAGCGCCTCGACGCAGCAAAGGAACTCGTTGATGCAGGGTGGCGAGTCCGGATCCGCCTGGACCCTATCATTGGCGAGATGGACCTCCACGACTATGAAGATATCTGTCGTCAGATAGGGCAGTCGCAGTTCGAACGGGTGACGGTTGGCACTTTGAGGCAGTATCCCGGTCTCCACAATTACGCCAAGACGGCCCCCCGCCTAGGACTTCGGAAAGCGCCCGATGGTCGGATGAGGTACCCCGTTGAGGACCGGGTCACAATCTACCGCCAGATAGCCGACTGGCTTGGCTCTCGCCCAGCCCTCTGCAAAGAGACGGAGGAGCTCTGGGCACGGCTAGGCTGGGACTTTCAGGGCTGTAACTGCACTCTATGAGGCTATCCAGTCACTGTCCTCTACGTCGAGCAGACGGATTGTCTGAGGGTTAAACTGCTTCAATATCACATGCTTGGCGATTCTGGCGCCAGTCTTGTTCTTCCCTGCCCAAATCAGATAGTACAGTGGGATACCTCCGTTGGTCCTGAAGGCACTTGAGGCATACGCATACTCATAGCCCAGACCCCGCAGCTGATCCCTATACAGCTCAAGAAAACGTCGGCACAGGCCAGACCGCTCCGGATCGACTGATCTATGGTACACCTCCTGCCAGCCTGGAGGCAGGTAAAGGCTCAACTCCTTCGCTCTCTCGTCCGTCATCTGGTTCTGATCAATTGGGAGTATCCGCTGGACGGCCATGTGGTAGGGAAAGTTGATGAAGACTTCCGTCTGTCTCCTGGCGATGGCCGCAATAGTTGACCACCTGACCTGTCCTACCACACCAGTGGGATCTAGTACCACTAGTGTCGGGGATTTCGGATGTATGGTGTCAAGTATTCTCGGGATCTCGTCGTTTGCGTCCCCCTGGACTACTCTGGCGTTAGGGAACTCCCTGGTTGCTTCGCGAAGATCGTCGCACACTTCTGAATCCAGTTCGATCAGATAGCAGGCTCTGAATGGAGGGTCTGCTTCCAATGCAATGAGAGGAGATCCGTCGACCAGGAGCGTGTTATCGTCTTCGTCTGGCAGCCGTCCAGGCCCGGCAAACCCATCTATGTAAAAGGTCTCAAACGTCCCTTTGGTGGCAATTCGATAGCTCGTTATGTAGGAACGAAGGTACTTGAGCTTGTGTTTGCTCCAACCCCTCATTTGCTGGTTTGGTCCGCCGAATGTCATGGACATGTGACCTCCCGGCCACTCATCGACGCCTCGCCCGTCGACGGCTAGTCAACAAGCCACAGGATTCCTGCCGAAGTCCCCCAATTCCTTCCTTTTCGGCCACAATCCGAGGGTGTCCCGGCCTTACTAACGTCAAGCACGAACTCCCATGTGTCCGGGATGAGCGCGCACAGCTGCCGAGACAGCCAACCAAGCCTGGATGTCGTCGTGTTGGCATCAATCGGGATGCCCTGAAGGGGCTATGGTGCAGAGGAAGTCTTTGCAGCGGAACCTGTGGCCGACCGACACAGAAGAGGCCCTTCCGGGTAAGCTTAGATGAGCGAGAGTACTGCGAGCGTTCCCTCCATCCACCGAACTCGGGCGAAGTGAGGGAATCGTGGCGGATTGCGATGAACATGTCGGCCGGGATCCTCGTTCTGTACAACGTTCATCAGCGACGGCTGGTCTCTCTCCGTGCGATCCCTGGATGGGTGTGGATCGTAACGCAAGCAGCTCTCATGTTGCTGGTGGTATTCGATGTTGCTCTCGTGCAGGGATAGATACTCGCCCGCCACGCTCGGCTTGTCCAAATCAGTCAGTGACAGGCCGGGACTCAGGTATCCCTTATCTGAGTCCCGGTTTCTGTCGACCTCTCCTAGTCCCTTCCGAGCGGCCGGGACTATTCGCTTTCCGAGATGGAGGCTAACGCCACTGCTTCTGGGGTAGCAGCGGGCTTTCTATCAAGGTCGCAAACTGGAACTCGTGGACATGGCCATCGTCCTCGGTCGTCATGTCTTTGGCGAAATGCACGTGCTTATCATCCCCTACCTTCACGGCAATGTCGGTCTGCCCCGCTATCTCGTGGTGATGGTCAAAGAAGTCCGTGTTTACGGAGAACCCGTGGACGTGGGAGCAATCCTTCGGGATTTCCTCAGTTGTTACGCTGGCGAACCTATGGTTGTGGCGGTCCTCCTCTTCTTCTGCCAGTTTCGTGCTGCCCAGGAACTCGTGGACGTGAGTCTGCGTATCTTCCTCGTCATTTGGATGCCCACGCCTGCGACGGAGGCGCAGATCCGGGTTGATGATCTCTTCCATGAAAGGATACCTCCTCGTGGGGAAGTCAGATTGGTTACATAATATGTTGACCGATCCGGTCTGGTGAGGGAGGATGTGGGATTCCCGTGGTGCTTCTCCCTATCCAAGTAGAGCAGATGTCTCCTGGAATCAGCTGACAACATCCGTGGGCTCGGTTCCATCCTAACTGATGTTCTTGGTTACACCCGGGATACGCAAAGCCGCTCCACTGCCGAGGCGCTCCCCCGATCCTAAGGGCTTTTATCAAACTCGTACACGGTATAACGTCGTGTGACACACGTATACTGCCGTATAGCCGCGTTCCCTGCTTCTCAAAGAAGATGCCGGCCCCCAGCTTGTCAACCAGGCTCCAACCACGTTCTCGAAGGAGGCTGACTACAGGCTCATCGCTTCCGGCTTTCGAGATGAGTCTCCGAGCATCCGAAGTCAGCGGAGTAACCCTTTGCCCCTGTTATCTCTAGCCTGAACATGGACCATAGAACCACCATGGGCCTGTCTTCGTTCCAGAGAGCTCTCCCCAGACACAGGACGAAAGCGATCAGCAGGACGGACAGCACCAGGACTGTCGCCTTCTTCAAAGGTTCGGGACGCATGTCGTTGCCCTCCACCGACAGAAATGGGGACGCGTCCATGCCGCCCCCACCCAACTCCTTCCTTGTCTGTCACCTGCCGAGAAGCCGCTCCAACTCCTCAAGGGTTCTCGGCCAGTCATCCTTCAGGAGGCGCGAAAGCGCTCTATCTGCGAGGACCCTGCCGCCGGTTTGACAACCTGGGCAATAGTTTGCTTCGTTCTCCGCATAGACGACCCGCTGGACTGGCGCACCGCAGATGGGGCAGGGCTGGCCGAACTTGCCGTGGACCGCCATCTCGGAGCGAAAAGCGGTCACCTTCTCAGGTAATCCAGATCCCGCCTCCCCCCGTAGACGGGTGATCCACTCGGCGAGGACCAGAGTGGCCGTCCTGTGCAGCCTCGAAACCTCCGCATCGTTCAGGCTGCCCGGTCAGCGCGAACGGCGAAAGCCGCGCACGGTGCAGGATCTCGTCCGAGTATGCATTCCCGATCCCATCGACGATCGTGGGATCAGTTAGGGCCCGTTTGAGCGTTCGGGACTGCCGGCGTAGCGCGGCACCGAGTGCCTCTGGGGTGACCTGGAGAACGTCCACACCTCCTCGTTCAAACGAGGCGAGTTGGGCCCGTCCGGACACGAGGTGCAGAGACGCACGGTGCTTGGAACCAGCCTCTGTCAGAAGGAGGCTCCCCGTGGGGAAGTCGAACGCCAAGATGTCCGTCCTCCTGGTGAGAGAAGCCCCGGTCGGGCGCATACTGCTCGCCATCGAAATCCATGACAATGCGCTTTCCGATACGGCCTACGTCTTGCAGTGTTCGCCCCGTAAAGGCATGAGGTGCGGGCTCGACCGTCCTCAGCACGAAAGGGCTGGCGAATCGGATTGAATGAAGGGGATGCCCCTGGGCCAAAGCCCGCAGGCGTTCAACATAGACCGTGACTTCAGGGAGTTCCGGCATGACGCGCCCCCAATCTCAGCCTGGACAGGTTTCGGGGCGCCCACGTCTCCCGGGTTATCTGGCACTCCCCGATGTCTTGGCCGCCTGCTCGTTCCACACTTTGCACACTGCGTTCAGGGTGCACTTGCCGAACGAAATGAAGACCAGTACGACTACCGGGACGATGAGCTCCGCAGCGACCCCCAGCTTCGGGGCGATTGCCGCAGTCAGGGCACTCACCACCCAGAGCTGAGTGGGAGCGACTTTCTCGGCAACCTGCTTCCGCTCTTCTTCGTACTCGGGGTCACCACACAGAAACCCCCGTACCTCGTTTACGATTCGGTCTACCAGCGGTTTTCGCCCCAGCGCACCGAACAGGCGCTTATCGCTGGGAACAGTCACGAGCCACTTGGCCGCGGCATCGAGGGGCTCGGCATTCCGCGTAAGCAGCGCCTCCACCGCCGCTCGCTGGTCGCCGGGAAGGACTTCCAACCAGCTATCAGGGTCGTTAAGCAGGATGTCATCAAGAGCCTTCATTCCATCCATCTCCTTCAGATGCAAGTTCCGATCTCAGCCGGTCGCTTCTTCTCCGGCCCGTCCTCAACTCCTCTATCGCCTGCATCTGTCGCGGATGCTCCTGCGGCCTTCCGCGGAGTTGCTCGCCGTCGCTCTGAGCAGTCGCTCTGAGCAGTCGCTCTGGGCAGTTCCTCTGGGCAGTCCGTCAGGCTTCCGCTTCGGAGAGAGTCTGGAAGGTGATGAGGGAACCTGAGAGCGAATCTCGGTGAGGTTGACCAAGATCCGGGCACAGGTCTGGACACCACAGGAAGGGAGGACGTCTGACAATGATATTCCCCGTCAGAGTTGTACTCTGGGAAGGGGTGCGGGATCTGTGCCTTAGACCCTATCGGGGCCATCCCCGCGGTTGCCCGAACTACGGCAGGAGGGTCAGCTGCCCGCCAACCGCTCCTTTCTTTGTGGACGTGTACGACCTGGCGCAGCCGGTCTACGCCATCGTGACCGAGTTCGACCTGGCGAGCCACGTCGCCAGGATGAGATCCGCCCACCCGGGGTGGTCCGACGCCCAGTGCCGGTGTTGTCTGTACTGGCAGCCGCGGGCCCGTAAGGCGCTGAGGGCTGAAATCCAGGCGTTCGCTCATGAGTATCCCGGGTACCAGGTGACCATGACGCCGGAGGCCATGGGCGTGAACGTGACAGCGACATTGAGGTCCGCTGGCATCATCCTTGAGTGGCCGCCGCAGCGCATAACCAGGCAAGTCGCACTGGCGGGCAAGTCTAAGGTGAACACCGGTGGCACACACTCGAGACCGGTCGGGTAGGAAGGAATGGCGGCAATGTCCTTTGGCCAGGGAACACGGGAAGACTCCGGAAGCGTCGAATGTATTGAGGTGGATCTTTGTGGGCGTCCGGCAGATCAGGCGACTTGCGTGCGTGCTGCTCGTTGCGGCGCTGACAGGTGTTCCCTCGGTAGCCTCAGCCAAGCTGTTTGTGCTTCCTCCGGAGGAGATCATTCGGTCTGCCGTGATCGTGGTCGGGACAGTTTCTTCTCGAGTCCAGAAAGAGGAAAGGCTCGATGTGAGCATTCGTGTTGAGCGAGTCCTGAGTGGAAGCGTGGACGAACGCTCGGTCTCCGTCAGCGTGGGTCCGTATCTACCGCGCGGAGGGGCGCCTGACGTCTTCCCGGAGGTGGGAACGCGCATCATCGTCGCACTCTCGAGCGATGAAGACGGGTGGCGCCTTGCCAGCGATCTGAACTCGGTGGGACTCATTCGGGATGGACACGTTACGGGGCTCTACAAGAAGGGCTCGAAAGTCACCCTCAACGATGCTACCTGGGAACCCGACGATTATGTATCTGCGTACGAGCAGTTCTACAGGTCCCACATGGGATGGTTTGAGCGATGGTTTGAACCGGCGGTTGAATGGCTCAAGGAACTGTTGCGCTGAAGTGTAACTCGTGAGAGCAGGGCACCGGAACAATGCGCATCCCTCTCGCGTCTACGTAGGGGTGGTCTTGAGCTGCTACGACGGAACGTCGTGTTATATGCGTCGCTTGTGATCTCTGCGATAACGTGCGCTGCGCTTCTCCATGCAGCCTGGATGTCCTTCACCTACTATGACAACGGCAAATGGGTGAAGAGCAACCTCCTCGCCGTGTATGCTCGCTCTGTGGCAGGTTACGGCACGAAAGCGATCGAGGAGAGGAGGCTACCGCCCAATTGGGGATCCCTGCTGGGGTATGCGGCCCGGAACTTCACCGCGGACCTCGTGGGCCTCGACTACTCGATGCCTCTTTCCTGGGAAGACATCGCCGCCGGACCAGGACTGAATCTCATGAGGAAGACTCCCGGAGACGGACGGACCGCGATCGCCCTGTACTCGACGGGAAAGATCGAAGCAGGGCAAGAGAGCGCTGTCGCCGTCTGCCAGGTTCAGGAAGACCGCGCGTCGGCTCAGGTAGGGACCCGCGTCATGCCCCGCTACACGCTGACGCTTTACCGACCCCGCTTTTCCGCGGCAGCCTACGTTGTCAAGGTTCAGGATATTAAACCCGGCACGATAGCCGCTGAAGGAGGGCTGCCCGGCTCCGAACCTCCTTTCTATGACCGGATGTTCGATTTCGCTCTGGGCCTGTTCAAGGGAGCTTTTGAGGCGGACAGCGACGCGCGTAACGTCCTCGTCTCGCCCTATGGCGTGACCGAAACCTTGTCGATGGCTTGCGTAGGCGGGAATGGGGAAACGCGCGAGACGATGGCAAGGGTGCTAGGGCTACCCTCGGCGGACGCTGAACGGATCGTGAATCAGAGGGGTGGTTATCGGTCGTACCTTGCCACGTTAACCCCCGAGATACAAGTGGAAGTGGCGAACTCGGTCTGGCTCACCGCCGACCGGAAGATCCACTTCAAGCCGGACTTTATACGGGACTGCCGCGACTGTTTCGGGGCTGAAGCCAGGACCGTCGACTTCGCGGATCCGGAAACCCCGGGTCTCATAAACGCCTGGGTCAAAGACAAGACCAAAGGAAAGATACCCTCCATAGTGGACCGGCTTGAGCAGCAGGAGATAGCTGCCCTGGTCAACGCAGTTTACATGAAGGCCCGATGGCAGTACCCGTTCGACCCCCAGACCACTCGCAAGGCACGGTTCCGGATGGCGACCGGGGAAACGATCGAGTGTGGCATGATGTCCATGAGCGGCAGCTTCAGTTACCTGGAAGAGGATGGCTTCCGGGCAGTCCGGCTCCCCTGCGGCAAAGGCACGATGGCCATGTACTTCTTCCTGCCAGATGAAGGGATCAATCTTGGGGACTTCGTAAGCAGCATCATGACCGTGAAGTGGAGGAAGTGGATCGAGGGATTCGAACCGCTCCAGGGCGAGATCCACCTGCCGCGCTTCAGCTTCGACTACGACGTCAAGTTGGTCGAGACCCTCAAGGGTCTGGGGATGGGAATAGCGTTCGACCGGACGAAGGCCGACTTCAGTGCGATGTGCGAAGCGCCGCAGGAAATGCCAATCTTCTTGAGCAGCGTGAACCACAAAACCTTCATCTCGCTCGACGAAAGCGGCGTCGAGGTGGCGGCCTCCGCGTACATCGCCGTAGCGGGGAGCCCTCCATCCGAAGGCAGGTTCCAGATTGCCTTCGACCGCCCTTTTGCCTTCGCAGTGAGGGACGAAAGGGATGGCAGCCTGCTGTTTATAGGTACGGTCGTCCGGCCGTGAAATGCCGGGACGAATCCCGCCAGTCGTGTGCGTGCTGCAAATGCAGGGATCTGGCCTCGCCCGTGGAATAAACGGGCACTTCCATTGGTATCAGTTAACGGAGGTGCGAGCATGAAGGTGCTGCTGCACGGCTGCAACGGCAAGATGGGGCGGGTAATGACCAGGATCCTCGCTGAGACGCCCGACATGGAGATCGTCTGCGGGGTCGACATCGAGCCGGACAAGGGGGCAAACGTCTATCCCGTATACGCGTCCTTGACGGAAGTCAAGGAGACCCCCGACATCTTGATGGACTTCTCCCACCACACGACCCTCGACGGGCTGCTCGCCTTCGGCATCAGCAGGAATATGCCCCTCGTCATCTGCACCACCGGCTTCACTACCGAGGAGAAGCGGAGGATGGCCGAGGCCTCAAAGAAGATTCCCATCCTGAACTCGCCAAACATGGCTCTGGGCGTGAACCTCCTGCTTTCCCTGGTCAAACAGGCCGCGGAGGCGCTGAATGACGAGTTCGACGTCGAGATCGTGGAGAAGCATCACAACCAGAAGGTCGACTCGCCCAGCGGGACCGCGCTCTTGATTGCGGACGCCATCAACTCAGCCCTCGATGGCAGCATGCAGTACGTGTACGGCCGCCACTCCAAGACCGGGAAGCGTCAGAAGCAGGAGATCGGCATCCACGCAGTCCGCGGCGGGGCAATCGTGGGGGAGCACGACGTGATCTTCGCCGGCCAGGGAGAGGTCTTGGAGATAAACCACTCCGTGCTCTCGCGAGACGTGTTCGCCTACGGGACTATCAGGGCAGCCCGCTTTCTGATAGGAAAGAAGCCCGGGCTCTACAGCATGAAGGACGTCATAGAGACCAGGAGCTGAGGATGCCATCCCGCCGGGACCGGCGTCAAACCTTAGCCTTTGCCGGTGTACGACTTGAGGATGGTCCCGACGTTCTTGAGAAACTCCACCTCGACCTCTTCGGTGGTGCTTTGCACCGTGGACATCGCGGAGGCCATTCGGGCAAATCGATCCCTCAACGCGTCAGAAATCCCTGGTACACAGCAGAGGTCGTCCACGCTGGAGTACGGCGCGCCCTCGAGAATGCGCCCAGCCAACTCCCGGTCTACACCCGGGATGGTTAGAAGGTCAACCAGCGACGACGAGTTGAGGTCCATGGTGTGAGCTCTCGGCATCGCTCGGAATTGGTCGAACACGGATGTTCCGACCTGGAACTCGACATTGGCGAGCCAGAGAGCCGGGCCAGTCTCGAAGCCCTTGCCATCCGTGACTTCCGAAACCACTGCATCCGCGACGGCCGCTTCCTCGGGGAACTCGGCCTTGTAGCCCTCCGTCAGAGCCAGGACGTCTTGCGCCCTGCACGCGTACATGGCGTGCAGGAGCTTCAGGTAAGCGTTTTCGAGAGGCGCGACCTCCCCGTCCGTTGTACCGAACATGTCGTAGAAGGAGTCGTCCCGGTAGACATCGGTGATGTCGCGGGTAGTGACCCACCTGTAGAACAGGGAAGCGACAACGCCTTCAGTGGACGCCAACACCCCCGGGGCCTTCACAGCGTCAACGGGACGACCGGGCACGATGTTGGCTACCAGGTACGCCTCGTATACGGCGCCTTTGTCCAGAAGCTTGCTCACGGTTTCCGGTTCGCACGCATACCCGTTCCTCTTGACCGCGCAGTAGCGAAGGACCTGCTCGGTTCCACTAAACCACCAGGGGAACCTCGCCTGCAGCCCGGGGGGCGAGGATGGTCCGTCAAGGAGTTCCCTGGCGTACTCGCTGATGCGGTCCTCGGCCAGATGGAGTTGGTCCGTGTCCCGGCCGAGAAGGGCTGTGTCTGCCTCGGCATTCTGGTCGTCGACGGCCAGCACCTGAAAGTGCTCGGCGAAACCTTCGCTGAGAGCCGTTTCTGGGTCTGTACGTACCCCTATCGCGTGGATCTGGTTTGACTTCCCCGGTCTGCCCGGTCCCGCAAACTGCGTCAGTATCACGTGTCCCAGTTCGTGCGGGAAGATCTGGTCCAACGCGCCGAACTTGCCTGATCCCGACATGCTCTTTTGGAGGTCGACATACCCGACGTTCCGCTTCGCCACTCCGTTGAGATGGAAACCAAATCTGGCGAACCCGCCTTCGTTGTTCGACAGGAGAAGGTAGGCAGGCTCAGGCTGGATGCCTTCTCTCCTCTCCAGGTAGTTCTGGCCCCAGCGGTACACCCGAAGGAGGTGCCCGGAGAGGCCCTTTTCAAGAACCTTGGCGATGGGAGCAGGATCCCGATGAAGTGCCAGGACTGGCAGTCCATCGTGCCCGGCGCCCGTTTCTTCCAGGACTACGAGAAGGGTTGACATGCAGGTCATCTACCTTTCCTCTCAGTCGATAGGGAGTTGTCCACCAGTCATCCACTGGTTGCCCATTCGGCGGTTTCCTCGATCCCACCTGCATGCGGTTTGGCAGAGCCTTCCTACCTGCATTAAGATAGGTGTGTCGAATGGAGCGCCGATCCGAGGTGAAGAAAGTGCCTGCTCCCGGTGCCGTACTCAACACCATGCACGGCGACGTTTCCCTGCCCGCCTTCTTCCCGGACGCGACCAGGGCGGTCATCCGCTGCCTCGACGCCCAGGACGTACGTCTCACGGGCACTCCTGGCATCGTCATGAACGCGTACCACCTGATGAGGCATCCGGGCGCCAAAGTCCTCTCGTACCTGGGAGGACTCCACGCGTTCACGGGCTGGGACGGTCCCATCCTCACCGACTCCGGCGGTTTCCAGGTCTACTCGCTGCTCCGCGAGAACCCGTCGCTTGGAGTGGTCCGCCGCAACGAGGCCATCTTCACGCCTGACGGGGACAAGGACAAGGTCGTTCTCTCTCCAGAGAAGTCCATCCGGATGCAGATGGCGGCGAAGTCCGACATCGTAATGTGCCTGGACTGGTGCACTCATCCCGAGGACCCGGCCGAGCTCAACAGGAACTCGGTGGATACCACGGTACGCTGGGGCAAGAAGTGCCGGCAGGAGTTCGACCGGCTCGTTATGGAGCGGTACGAAGCCGGTGGTGACGGTGGGGACGGTGGGAACAGGCCGCTCCTGTTCGGCATCGTCCAGGGTGGGGAAGACGAGGCCCTGCGGAGGGAGTGTACTGAAGCCCTGATGGACCTGGGCTTCGACGGGTACTGCTTCGGAGGGTGGCCTCTGGACAGCGACCTGAACCTGCTCCGTGACACGCTGGAGCTCACGGCCAGCCTGATGCCGGATAGCCTGCCCAAGTACGCGATGGGCATCGGCAAGCCCGAGAACGTGGTGGCCTGCGCCCGAATGGGGTACAACCTGTTCGACTCCGTCATACCCACGAGAGACGCTCGCCACCTCCGACTCTACGTCTTCAACGCTGCGTCCCTGGACGACGTCCGGCTGGATACGGACCGGTTTTACTCAACTATCTACATGCAGGACAGGAAGCACATGCGAGACAGGGGGCCGATCTCGGAGGCTTGCGACTGCTACACCTGCCAGAACTACTCGAAGGCATACCTGTACCACCTGTTCCGGGTGGAGGACGGCTTGGCGAACCGGCTCGCGACCATTCACAACCTGAGGTTCTACGCCCAGCTGATGGACCGGATCAGGAAGGAACTGGGGAAATGACCATGGGGGGACCACATTGGGTGAAGGTAAGGGGAGCTTGTACGTCGTAGCCACCCCGATCGGGAACCTCAACGACGTCTCGCCGAGAGCCCTTGAGGTGCTCCGGGCAGTGGCCCTCATCCTGGCCGAAGACACCCGGCATAGCAGGAAGCTGCTGCAGCGCTACGGCATCGAGGTCCCCACCCTCTCCTTCCACAAGTTCAACGAGCGGGACCGCACCGAGGAGGTCCTCCACCGGATCCTCATAGATGGCATCGACGTCGCCATCATCACCGACGCTGGAACTCCCTGCATCTCGGACCCGGGGGTCGAGATCGTCCGGAGAGCCCGGGATTCGGGGGTTCCTGTATACGGCATCAGCGGGCCCTCGGCCATCGCCACTGCAGTCTCGGTATCCGGCCTCCCGTCCAGCGAGTTCACCTTCCTGGGCTTCCTGCCCCGTGGCTCCGGGGATCTCGAGCAGGCCCTTCATGGCATCAGGGAGAGGCGGATCTCCACTTTCGTGGTCTACGAGTCCCCGAAACGGGTCCGCGCCCTGGCTGCGGCCATCCTCGAAGAGTTTCCGCAGGCACGGGCCTGTTTCTGCTGTGAGCTCACCAAGATCCACGAACGGTCGTACTACGGTCCGATCGACGAGGTGGTGGCACAACTCGACTCTGACCCGATGGCGGAACGAGGCGAGTACACTGTGGTGGTCCACGTGGATTACGATGAACCTGGGGGTACGGGTGCCATCCCGGGCACCGGCAAGCAGCTGAGCCCGGAAGCCCGGTTAGTCCAGGCGATGGTCGACCACGGGTGCTCCGTCAGGGAGGCTGCCCGGATCGTCGCCGAAGAGACCGGGTTGTCCCGGAACGAGCTCTACCAGGCTGGACTCCGGCTGAGGTCGTTCATGACACCCGGAGAGAGCTGACGGAGCTCACTGGTACATACCCCCCTAAAACGCAGGGCACGCCTAGACGCGGAGGTCAGGTTTCAATGGGGAAGACAGGGCACGACGTCAAGGAAGAGCGCGAGAAGGTCACTCTCAAGATCGGCGGGATGACCTGCGCGAGCTGCGCGGCTACCGTCGAAAACGCCCTCAAGAAGGCGGACGGCGTCTACTCCGCCAGCGTGAACATCGCGACCGAGAAAGCCGCGGTGGAGTTCGACCCGAGGGTAGTGGACAGGAACGTTTTGTCCCGGATCGTGTACGACTCAGGCTACGAGATGGTCCGGGAGGCCAAAGAGGCAGAACAAGACGAGGACGTAAGGAAGACCAGGGAAGCCAGGAACAGGATGTGGGGCGCCTGGGCCTTCACCATCCCCATCGTGCTCTGGATGGTCCCCGACATGTTCTTCGGCGTCATGTGGCCAAGCCGAATGGTCATGGACGCCGGGATGATTATCCTGGCCATCCCGCCCCTGTTCGTCTTCGGCCGGAAGACCTTCGGTACCGCCCGCAGGGCGGTCGTCCACGGCAGCGCCAACATGGACGTGCTCATCTCAATGGGCACCGGCGTCGCATTCCTGAGCGGTCCAGCGAGTTTCTTCGCTCCCATAGCAAACTACGCCGGAGTGGCAGCGATGATCATGTCCTTCCACCTGACGGGCCGGTACGTCGAAGAGACCGCCAAGGGGCGCGCCTCTTTGGCCATCAGGAAGCTTCTCGAGCTTGGGGCCAGGACCGCCCGGATCGTCGTGAACGGTGAGGAGCTGGAAGTCCCCGCAGAAGACCTGAAGCCGGGCGACGTCATGGTAATCAGGCCGGGCGAGAAGATCCCGACGGACGGCGAGATCGTTGACGGCCATACCAGCATAGACGAGTCGATGGCAACCGGGGAGTCCATGCCGGTCCAAAGGGGTGTGGGCGACGAGGTCATCGGCGCTACGATGAACCAGAACGGCCTGGTGAAGGTGAGAGCCACCAGGGTCGGCAAGGATACGTTCCTTTCGCAGGTCATAAAGTTGGTTGAGGAGGCCCAGGGCACCAAGGTGCCCATCCAGGCCTTCGCCGACAGGGTGACGGCCGTCTTCGTCCCGACAGTCCTCGTTATCGCTGCGCTCACCCTGCTCCTGTGGCTGCTCCTGCCCATGATGAGGGAGGTCCTCGTCTCGGCCGCAAGGTTCCTTCCGTGGGTCGACCCGGCTCTGGGGGTCATCACGCTGGCGCTTTCGGCGACCATCGCCGTCCTGGTCATCGCGTGTCCGTGTGCCCTTGGGCTGGCCACTCCCACCGCCCTCATGGTAGGCAGCGGGATGGGCGCAGAGAATGGAGTCCTGATCCGCCACGGGGCGGCCATTCAGACGATGCGCAATGTCAAGGTCGTGGTCTTCGACAAGACGGGGACGATCACCAAGGGCAAGCCCGAGGTCACGGACGTCGTGCCGCAGGAGGGGTTCAGCGAGATCGAGGTCCTGGAACTGGCGGCCAGCGTAGAGAGTGGTTCCGAACACCCGCTCGGCGTCGCTATCGTGAAAGGGGCCAAAGACCGGGGAGCTACCCCGAAGGAACCCCGCGACTTTGCCGCGATCACCGGGAAGGGAGTCAAGGCGACGGTCGAAGGCCGGGAGGTCCTGGTCGGTAGCCGGGGCCTCATGAGGGACGCTGGCATCGGGACGGCGACGATCGAAGACGAGCTCCAGCGCCTCGAGGAAGAAGCCAAAACCGCGATGATCGTGGCCTCCGGCGGGAAGGCGATAGGAGTCCTCGCTGTCGCGGATCCGCTCAAGGAGGACTCGATCGAGGCCATCACGGAGCTCAAGTCCATGGGCCTGGATACGGCCATGCTCACCGGCGACAACGCCAGGACCGCCAACGCGATCGCCAGGAGGGTCGGCATAACCCGCGTGCTGGCCGAAGTCTTGCCCGAAGGGAAGATCGACGAGATCGTCAAGCTGCAGGACAGATTCGAAACCGTGGCGATGGTAGGCGACGGCATCAACGACGCGCCAGCCCTCACCCAGGCCAACGTGGGGATCGCCATCGGGACGGGTACCGACATCGCCATCGAGTCGTCGGATATCACCCTGGTTAGGGGAGACCTCTCAGGGGTCGTCACCGCAGTGAAGCTCTCGAGGGCGACGTTCGGCAAGATCAGGCAGAACCTGTTCTGGGCCTTCTTCTACAACGCGACCGCGATCCCCATCGCTATCCTGGGGCTTCTGCACCCGGTCATGGCCGAGATAGCGATGGCGACCAGCTCGGTCACCGTGGTAACCAACGCAAACTTGCTGCGCCGGGTGAACGTGAAACCGAGGCGCGGAGACGGGGCTTAAGACCTTAAAGGGCCTGCTGATTTTAGTAATACTTAAGATCCTCTTTAGCGAAACCCGATTCCACGTTGCCTCGAGTTACACGAAACTGTACGCAGGAGCTAGCTGGGTACGAGGTGATAGATAGATGAATCTGGAGATCCTGGAAAAGGGCTACCGGGACGCACTAGAGAGACTCGCCGGGATGCTGGGGGTGGGCTACACCGAGCTAGCGAGCTTCTGCGGAGAGGTCGAGGACGGGGCTTTCGGCGCCCGGCGCCTGAAGGAGTTCTTCAAGACACCGCCTGTTTCCGAGACCCTGGACTCGATAGTCCGCATCTCTGACGAATACAGGCACCTCTCTGGAGGAGAGCATACACCGGACGTCTGCTGGTAGAATGCCGGGTGCCGTGATGGTGACCTGAGATGGCAGGGCTGCACCTGAGGGTGCGAGAAAAAGATACCGGTCAGGCACAGGAGACCGGGCCAAAGGCCGGGCCAAAGGCCGGGCCTTCAACATCAGCCAGCATTCCTTATGGGGGGAGTATCTTCGCGGCGAGGTCGGTCGTGGGCTGGTAGGCGCCCGACCAGGCGGCGCTTCTGACCCCGGCGTCCGGCATCGCGGCGAAGAGGTACAGGACGGCCTGGACCCTGTTTCGGACGATCTCCTCGATATTCTCCGGCGCGGGGTTGAAGCTCCTCGACATCGAGGTGTAGCGGACGTACAGCGGCAGGGGCCAGAGTTGCCTTGCGATGTAGGTCCTGGTGTCGCCGAACACCTCGAGCGTGGTGGCGAAGACGCCGCGCGAGTAAAACCAGTCGGCCGACTTGCCGGCCGGGTCGACGTTCTGGGAAAAGGCGAAGGGCAAGCCCTCGAGATTCAGAGCCTTGGCGACTCTGGCGCCGATCTCCTGATGGATCGGCGCCTCCGGGGGCGCCTTCCCGCTCACTGTGGGCGGGTACAGGTAAGAGTTCGTCCCTGAGTGCAGGTCGAGGAAAGAAACCACGTTGGGATGCGACATGGCGAAGTCGCTCACGGCCTTGCTTTCCGGCTCCGAGAAGGGCTCGGGCCCGCGGTAAGTGTCGCTGGAAGGGTTGGGGTCGCCCTTCGACCAGGCCACGTCCCAGTTGCGGTTCGGGTCGACTCCGTGGAACGGGTCCTCGGCAGCCTTCCCATCCCCGTCCTTGTCGCGTTGAGGTGCTGGCCGGTTCGCGTTATCAACCCATCCGAGGGATCTGGCGACGTACCAGGGGGTTTCCTTGGCGGGCGCGCTGAACGGTTTCCCCTTGGTCGCCCAGACCCACGTCACTTTGAACAGGTACAGGCTCTTCTTGTAGTGGTTCAGGCCCGCCTCCAGCCGGTCCTCGTTGAACCTGCCGTCCCGGTCGGCGTCGGTGGGGCGCGCGTTGCCCCTGTGCGACTCGTCCTCGGAGAGGAAGATGTCATTTCCGTCCGGATTGGCCTGGGGGACGACGTAGGCCACCCTGGTATCGAGCAGAGCGGTCACCGTGTCGTCCTTGCCGTAGTTCTCCAAGAGGTAGGTCACGAAATACAGCGCCGTCTGGGACGCTATCGGCTCCCTGGCATGGAGCTGAGCTACTGCGAAGAAGCCGGGCTTGTCGCGGGCGACACCCTTTTGAAAGCTGGTCAAGGTGTACGCGAAGATGGGCTTCCCCTGGTGAGTCCGCCCGATCTCCAGTGACCTGATGAGACCAGGATACTTCCTGCATAGACCGTCCATATAAGCGTTGACTGTCTCCGAGTACGGGTAGTGGGCGAAGTCCACCGCATCGTCCTGACCGGGGGCGACCGTCTGCCACGCGGGGGCGAGCGGGGCCCTGAAAACGTAGAACGCCTCTGCCGCCAGGAGGATCAGGAACGCGGCTGCTCCAAGGATTATCCACTTGAGGGCTCTCTTGAGCCGGGTTCCCACCGCGAACGTCTCCCTCCAGACGATGCGCCTACGGTCGCAGGTCCGACCCCGAGCTTATTCCACGCGGCTCATCAAACCGCCTGCGTCAATGAGGCAGGAACCCTATGTGGCCCTGAGCAGGAACTTAACCTTCGCAAGACTCGTCTTAAGTGGTACGATTGATCAGGGTGGCTTGGTGCACCCGAGAGGAGTCATTACCATGGTCACACGTATCTTTCGGGAACGCGCGGCGTTCCCCGCTCTGCTCTTGGTCATCTTCCTTGTGGGGGTTCTCGGGACGCCCGTTGTTCAGGCGCAGGGGGCCGAAGGATTCACGTCCTTCTATGTATACTTCCCGTTGTACCTCCAGACGGGCTCTTTCGTCTACCCGGTGAGGTACCTGGTCCCGGCTACGATTACGCCGGCCAAAGCCTCGATGGAAGCGCTCATCGCGGGCCTGCCTGGAAACGGGGCCCAGCTCATCGCCCTTCCCAAGGATGCCAAGGTCTTGAGCGTATCTATCAAGGACGGGGTGTGCACGGTTGACTTCAGCGAGGAAATCCGCAAGGTGAACGTCGGCTCCGGCGGCGAGGCGGCCATCATCTCCGCTATCGTCACGACGCTGGGGCAGTTCCAGGGCGTGAAGTCGGTCAACATCCTGGTCGGCGGCAAGGCTCTCGAGACGCTGGCCGGGCACGTCGACATCAGCGGGCCGATCCCGACTGACCACAGGCCGGTGTTCCAGGTGCTCAGCGACGTGCACCAGCACTGGTCGGGAGGGGCGGTAGCCGCCCTCGAAGTCATCGACGTAGTCAACGGTTACGAAGACGGCACCTTCAGGCCCGAGAACAAGGTCTCTCGCGCGGAGTTCATCAAGATGCTGGTGGAGGGTCTCCGTCTCCCGTATGCTCCATCGCAGGAAGTGCCTTTCAAGGATGTCCCGGGCAAGTGGCACGCGCCCTACATCCAGAGGGCTCTCGCCGCGGGTCTCATCAGGATGCTGGATTACGGCGACTACCTGAAGCCTGACGAGTACATCCCGCGCGAGGAGATGGCGGGGTTGTTGATCACCGCGTCCGCGGCTTACCTGAAGCAGCATCCGGAGGTCCAGTATCCGGCGCTGGACAAGGTTCCGGCCTTCAGCGACCTTTCGGCGGCTCAGGAGCGTTACCGCTCGGCGGTCCAGGAGAGCGCCAGGCTGGGCTTCCTCCGCGGCTTCCCTGACGGCACGTTCCGGCCCAAGGAGGTCCTGAAGCGGTCCGAAGCTGCGACTGTCATAACCAGAGTGCTTGGCATGCCCGGCAACAAGGACATCGTCCGAATGAGCCCCTTGACCGGCGCCAAGTGGGACGGGGGCAGCCTGAACCTGCTGGGAGCCGCCCAGGCCTTCGAAGGCAACGTGAACTGGAGGCTGAAGGATGCCACCGGCGAGATCATGCACGGCTACACCACCGCCACCATGGGGATGGGGTGGGGCGTGTTCGGACTGCACATCGACTCTGCCCTGTTCGCGGGCAGGACGCCCAAGACGCTGGCCGTCTTCCTGGTGAGCATGGAGGATGGGGATGAGTACAGCGACTTGGTCTTGCCGCTCGACCTGAAATAAGGCAAACAGTGAAAGTCGCCGAGTTCACCGAGGTGTTCAGGCGCATCGCCAGGGACCTCGATGCCTACCGCCGGAAGGGGGAGACGGTATGCTAGTCGTGACCGGCGCCCCCGGGCACCTGGGCAACAACCTGGTCCGGCTGCTCCTCCAGGGCGGAAACCGGGTCAGGTGCATGGTGCTCCGCGGCGAGAGCCTGATCTCCCTGGAGGGGCTGGATGTCGAGATCGTGGAGGGCGACGTCAGGGACCCGGCATCGCTGGATCGCGCCTTTGCGGGGGCTGGCGTAGTCTACCATCTGGCATCCGTCATCAGCCTCACTCCCAGGCACTCCGACCTTCTCGAGCAGGTCAACGTCAGGGGAGCTCGCAACGTCGCTGAAGCCTGCCTCAGGAACGGAGTGAGGAGGCTGGTGTACACCAGCTCCATCCACGCCCTGGTCGAGCCTCCCCGGGGAACGGCCATCGACGAGTCCATGCCCTGCGACCCGTCGCGGATAAAGATGGCCTACAGCAGGTCCAAAGCCGAGGGCACGCTGGAGGTCATGGATGTCGCCCGCCAGGGGATGGACGTGGTCGTCCTGTATCCGACGGGGATAGTCGGGCCCTTCGACTTCAAGCCGTCGGAGATGGGCCAGGTGGTCCTGGACTACGTTCGTGGCAAGATCCCTGCCAGGATCGCCGGCGGGTACGATTTCGTGGACGTGCGGGATGTCGCGATGGGTCACATCCTGGCGGCTGAGAAGGGGGACCCCGGCGAGGGGTACATCCTGTCAGGCGAGTGGATCTCGGTGGACGACATCATGGCGGAGCTGTCCCAGGTCGCTCGTGTGCCGGTTCCTCGCATGCGATTGCCCCTCGCTCTGGCCAGGGTAGCGGCGTCCGTCTCGACCATGCTGAGCGCTGTCTTCAGGATGAGGTCTCTACTGAACACGGACTCGCTGGATACTCTCACGAGCAACTCTCTCGTTTGCAGCGCTAAAGCCAGGCGCGACTTGGGCTATGGTGCGAGGCCCGTGCGGGAAAGCCTGCGTGACACGGTGCGATGGTTCCGGCAGGCGGGCATGCTGCCTGCGTGAGAGCGTCCTCGGCAACCCTGGCGGGCGTGGCATCGCTGTCCTCGATTCCTTCCTGACCGCCCGAGCACTGCTGCGTTTTGCCCCA
>Ga0315295_10000442_pt1 | contig 35908 bp, 21 predicted proteins | sample YL17G14_0_MG_FD_204453 | JGI IMG/M metagenome (GOLD analysis project Ga0315295, IMG submission 204453) | Sediment microbial communities from Yellowstone Lake, YNP, Wyoming, USA - YL17G14_0 | ecosystem: Environmental > Aquatic > Freshwater > Lake > Sediment | place: USA: Wyoming | collected...
CCTTCATGAGGAAGGGCCACACGGTCATGAACAAGATCCAATACCTCGAGAAGCCGATAATCGCCGCCATCAACGGCTTCTGCCTCGGCGGCGGCCTCGAGGTCGCCATGTCCTGCGACATACGCTATGCTGCGGACACGGCCAAGCTGGGCCTGCCCGAGGTCGGCCTGGGCATCCACCCGGGCTTCGGCGGCACCCAGAGGCTTGCAAGGCTCGTGGGCCAGGGCAAGGCCAGCGAGCTGGTATTCACGGCGGACCAGATCGATGCCAACGAGGCCCTGAGGATCGGGCTCGTCCAGAAGGTCGTCCCGGTCGCGAAGCTTATGGAGGAGGTCATGGCCCTCGCCAAGAGGATCGCCTCCAAGGGGCCAATAGCTGTCAGGCTCGCAAAGGCATCGCTCAACGCGGGTCTGGCCTCGGACTTCAGGACCGGCCTCAACTACGAGGTCGAGACCGTCACGCAGACCTTCGCCACCGAGGACCTGCGCGAGGGCATGAAGGCCTTCATCGAGAAGCGAAAGCCCGAGTTCAAGAACAAGTGAGGACAACCAAGGCACGGGGCCCGGGCGTTCCTCGCCCGGGCCATCGACCGTTTTTCCTCGATATCAGTCCTTTTTATTAGTAATATATTTATATATAGAGTTCATTCGGCCAGATACATGGTACAATCTGTATACGCCCGGATATCAAAAACATGGAAGAAGCCCCGGTCAGGCCCCCTGGCGGAACTCACCCACCAGAGGCTCATCGAGTGGCGGCGCGGGCCCGCCTTCGTAAGGCTCGAGCACCCGACGCGTCTCGACAGGGCGCGTGCACTCGGCTATAGGGCCAAGCCCGGCTTCGTCCTCATAAGGGCCAAGGTCCGCCGGAGCAGCTTCAGGAAGAGGCACCCGGTCCGGGGCCGGAAGCCCACGGGCAGCGGGATCTCCAAATTGACCGTCTACAAGAACATGAGATGGATCGCCGAGGAGCGCGTCGCCAAGCGCCACCAGAACATGGAGGTCCTGAACTCCTACTGGATCGGCGAGGACGGCAAGTTCAAGTTCTTCGAGATCATCCTCGTGGACCCGGACCACCCGGCCATCAGGAACGACCCCAAGATAAACTGGATCTGCGAGCCCCAGCACCACGGCAGGCCATTCCGCGGTAAGACGGGCGCGGGCCACAAGGGCCGCGGCCTCCGGTGGAAGGGCAAGGGCGCCGAGAGGCTCAGGCCGTCGAGACGCGCCCTCGTGCGTGGCCGGCGCGCAAAGGACAGGAAGCGCGAGGCCAGCCGCAACCGACGCATGTACGCCTAGGCGGCCGGTCCATTTTCCGAACCTACAATGGTCCCGGCAGCCCTGGCTCCCCCGCTCTCCCTAGGAATAACTCATGAATAATCCATAGAAAATTATTATATCTGCCCTAGACAGATTTCCATGGAGCGGCCTGGTACTATGACCTGGTCGCTATTTCGGCCGTGAGGTGGACCATTGACGCGCCTTAGGATGGGATGCACGCTAGCGACCGCCGTCGTGGCCCTGCTGGTCCTGCAGGCCACGGCCCTGCTTGCCCAGCCGTCGCTCGGCGCCTCTGCCTCGGGCGAGGTCTATGTCATAACCTCTGAGCGGCTCGACGTCTTTGTGGGCCATGACGGCTCCGCAGACATGAGCTACCAGATAGGGATCACCGTGAGGCCCCAGAGCACCATCGTCGGCGGTTTCGTCATCCATCTGCCGAACTGGCATTTCGAGACCAGCGACGTCAGCGCCATGCTCGACAATAAGGTCGTCCAGGGCCTCAAGAAGACGGGCACGGCGGAGAACGACATACGGGTGACCCTGGACCCGGCCGACGAGATGCAACCGGGCGTCTCCTACCAGTTCTCCATGGCGGTCAACGTTGGCGCCATGGTCGTTAAGCACCCGACGGACACTTCCAAGGCCAGGGTCAGCATCACCCCCACCTGGTGGGACCCCGATATCGTCCAGAGCATCCAGAGCCTCAGCGTCAACCTCAACCTGCCCGAGGACCTCCTGGACCAAAGCAAGGTCCAGTACACGGCTGGCGCCGTCCTCGGGGAGCACGGCAACAGGCTCATCCTCAGCTGGAACTACACCGATGCCCCATCGGACCAGAGGACGGAGCTGCACGCGGACATCCCCGCCTCGGCGGTCTCCCATGTCTACGACCCGTTCTGGGACATCCAGTTCCACTTCTACCAGAACTGGCTCTACCTGATAGTGGTCGTCGTTGCCGTCGTAGTGGTGGCCGTCGTCGTCAGAAGGGTCCTGCGCAAGCCCTACGTAAAGCCCTACCTGAACATCGAGGGCTGGGGTCCCAGGAAGGGCCTCGGGCCCATGGAGGCGGCCCTGCTGCTGGACCTGGGCAACGACCGCGTGGCTGCCATGTTCCTTGTGGACCTGGCCATGGTCGACGCCATAGGTGTCCAGGATAAGATGCAGATCGAGGTCAAGAACCCCGAACACGAAGGTCGCTCGTCGCCGTTCCTGGGCTGCATCCGGAACTGCCGGCTCGACCCCATAGCGACCACGAACTTCCTGGGCGCCCTGAAGGACGAGGTCACTGGCAAGCTCGAGGGCTACGACATCGCCGAGACCAAGGCCCATTATTCAGAGCAGGGCCCATCGAAATGGTCCAGGCTCAAGGGGTCAAAGGTCCCCAACATCGACGAGCTCCTCTGGCTCATGACGGACCCAAAGGCGAAGAAGCGGTTCAAGGATGCCAAGTTCGAGGGCGTTCCCGACTGGACGGGCTGGACGGTGGTATCATGAAGCAGGACGAGGGGCCCGAGTTCAAGCCCAAGCATAAGGTACTAAGACTGGCCACTCCCATCGCCAAGGCCTATGTCGAAAGGGAGCGCCGCAAGAGGCACGAGGTCGAGCTCTCGCCGCTCATGAGCCACGAGGCCTTGACCGGCAAAGGCTGCCTGCACCTGCGCGAGGAGGAGTACGGTAAGGGGCTCCTGCTCGTCAACGGCTCCGTGGTCGTCCATGTGAACCCGACGGCCCTATTCTATCTCAAGCTCCTCTTCAACGGCGAGGAGGACGAAAGGGTCGTCCGGAAGGTCACCGGGCACTACAAGGTCAGGTCCTCGATCGCGGGCCGGGACCTGGCGGACCTCCGAGCGGACCTGGAGCGCCTGGAAAAGGGCGAGGCCCCCGTGCGCGGGACCAGGGTCGAGCCCATGTCCGGGCCCATCATTGCACCGATGAGGGTCGACCTTGCTATCACCTACCGGTCCACCCCCAAGGAGGCCGCGCAGTCCCCCAAGGAGCTCACGGTGGACGAATGGGTCAAGGTCCTGGACGGCCTGTGGAACTTCGGCGTCCCCCACGTGTGCATCACGGGCGGGGAGCCCACCCTCCGGGAGGACCTCGTCGACATAGTGGAGCACGCCTCGGCCCTGGGCATGATGGTCGGGCTCCTGACCAACGGGGAGCGCCTGGGAAGCCACGCGTTCCTGGGGCGCCTCCTGGATGCAGGGCTGTCCTATGTGCAGATGTCCATCGCCTCCCATGACCCGACGGTCCACGGCAAGGTCCTGGGCACTCCGGACCACCACAAGACCGTCGACGGCATCAAGAACTGCGTCCACGACGGGATGCCGCTGCTCGTGAACATCTTCATCACGAAGGAGAGCGAGTACGACATCGAGGAGACCGTGGACTTCCTCGTGAAGCTCGGAGTCCGCAACATCACCGTCAACCCGCTGGACCTGGCGGAGCAGTCCCTGCCCGACTGGATGGTGGCCAAGGCCCTCGAGAGGGCCAGGAAGGCGGCCCGGGGCAGGGCCCGCATCTTCTACTTCGGCCCCATTCCGGGCAAGGCGCCTCCGATGGCGCAGCCGGGCGAGGCCGAGCACGTGGGCGACCTGTCCCTTGGGGACCTGGAATGGGGCGCGGGTCTCGTGTCGGTCCACGTCCATCCCGACGGCGCTGTCACCGCCGGCAGGGCCCACGGGGCGGTCCTCGGGAACGTCCTGACGCACGGCTGGAACATGGTCTGGTACCATTCGCTGCTCAAGGAGGTCCGGGACCGGCAGGCCGAGGGACGTCGCTACAGGGCCCTTCAGGAGCTGGGCTTCAACGGCTATCCATTGTTCCCAGGCCTTAACGTGGCATGCCAGGCCACGGACGAGAGGTAGCCCTAGCCAGCACACGAAATTTGAAAAAGGAAGGCCCCTGGCCTCAACGCCTTGCTACCACTGCGTAGAACACGCAGACGATGACCGTCAACGCTATCAGGACTATCATCTGCCAGTCCTTCATGGTCTCCATCAAGAGCTGCGTGGTGTTCTTCATCACCTTGACGGTCACCTGCTGGGTGGAGGTGGTTCCGCTGCTGCCCGTCACTGTTATCGAATAGGTCCCTGCGTCCTTGTGCTTCGCGTTGGCCGAGGGGGTTATCTTCACCGTGCATGTCAGGGTCCCGTGGATCGCGATGCTCACGGTCTTGATGTTCTTGTTGACGTTACATATCGTATACTCGGCCTTAAGGTCGTCCCCGCTCTTCCAGTTCACGGTCAACGTCGCCGAGTTCTCGTTGACATTGCCGTTGTTCGTGATCGTGATGTTGAAGATGGCGTCCTCATTGGCGCCGACCTCGATGGACGCCGGCGCGACCTTAAGGGTCAGCTGGTGATTCTCGTTTATCACGACCTGCAGGACCACCTTGTCCCATGTGGACGGGTTGTCCTGGTACTTGCCCGTGACCTCGATGTTGTAGGGCCCCGCGGACGCGCTCGAGGACGGCGTGACCTTTAACTTGATGGTCTGCGTCTCCTGGGCGTTCAGCGAGAACACTGAGTTGGATGCCTCGAAGGTCACTCCCCAGGCCGAGGGAGGAGCCGTGCTCATCGTGATGGTGTGCTCGTTCAACGGGTCCGTGTTGGTGACCAGGATGAAGAACTCGGCCGCCCCATCGGAATTGATCTTCACCGATTGGTCGCCGACGACCTCGATATTGATCCCGGTGCTCATGAGGATCGTGGCCGTGATGACCTTGGTCAGCGGTGGCTGGATGTCGGTCACCTCGGCCTGGATGTTGATGATGGTCTGGTTCGGCTTGCTGGGGTCCTTGGGGGCCGTTATGCTCAGGATCCCTGCCACCGACTGGCTCGGTTGCAGCTTGTAGTTGCCAAGCACGCTCGAGGGCGATACCCTGGCGCTCCAGTCAGGGGAGCCCTTCTCCATGGTCATCTTTACCGAGACATTGAGGCTCTGGAGACCGGTGTTCGCGACAACGAAGTCGCAGCTCACATTGCCGCCCGTGTTGACCAGGTTGCTGCAGGTCCCCGTTACCCACTTGATCGTCAGATCGATCTTGGGCGACGCCGTCGTGATTATCTGCAGGCTGTCCTTGGCCCCCGGGTCCGTGGTCGCCTGGGCCTGGATATAGAATGTCGAGATCGTGCCCTCCTCGACGCTGTCATCGGCGCAGACATGGACCGTCACCATCTTGCTCTCGCCCGGGTTCACGGTGCCCGTGGACGATGGGCTCATGGTCAGGGCCCAACCCCCCACGTCGGCCGATGTCTGTGTCATCGAATAGGTCGTGCCGATGGCGCCCGTGTTCAGGACAGTGACCGTGTAGTCGGTGCAACCGCCCTTCTCCGCCGCACCCTGGACCACCCCGTCCTGGGCCTGAGGCGAGTCCAGGCGCACGCCATAGGTCGCCATCGAGAAATCGATGGTTATATTGTTGGCATTGTTCTGCTGGTCCAGCATGCTCACGAGCGCATTGTACGAGCCCGGTGGTTCATTGGCCGAGTAGTTCCAGTCATAGGTATAGTTCAGCCCATCCATCTTTGCCGTGGCGTTAATGAGAGTGCTGCCGCTCGGGCTCTTGATGGCCACATGGGTGCTTTGGACATCGCTTGCACCCCAGGCGTCATCTATCACACCCTTGATTATCACATGCCTTTCGTCCTGGGGGGCGTTCGGTTGGAATGTCTTGGCCTTGGCGCCGTTAATGTTGTAGCTGTCGCCGTTGAGGCTCACCGGGTCGCACAGGACCCAGAGCTTGCTGCTCCCATAGTTCGCGGCAATTCCGCCGGTACCCGTTGTGCTTATCCTGACGATGATCCTGTCGCCCTTCATGAATATGTAGGAGTCGCCGTCGACCACGAACGGGATGTTCCACCGGTTGGATGGTTGTGTTACCAACTGGGTCTTATTGCCCACCACCTTATCGTTGTCAAGGATCTCGACGGTGACCGTGACCGAGACAGTGGGAATGACCGTAAGGTCGAGCCAGAATCCCTTGTGGGTCGTGTCGACCTCATGGCCCCAGACCTTCAGATTCTTCGTGAGCGCCTCCTGGAGCGTGAATGTCTTGGGCTTTGTAGAGGTAATGGTATCAGTACCGGTGGAACCGCCCTGCGTGTTGAGGACGTAGCGTGCGCCCGAGGAGGTCGTCGTGTGGAAGTACAGATAAATGTCCTTGTTCGTTCCAGAGTCATAGCTCTGATAGGACGGTTGGTCGCTCCCGCCGCTCGCCTGCCAGGTGGGCGCACCGCCGGTCTTTCGCATCGTCGGGAGTGCCGTCACCAGGGGTGCGACCGCGGTAAGTACGACCACCAGCGTCGCCATGATTGCTATCACATTTGCCCGTCGGGCCATAGCCATTGCCCCTTCTAGTTACTAGCCGAAATTGTTATCCGCTTATATATATTTCGATTTTTTACCTTGTCCCATCGTTTTGACGATGTTGTATCGTGACATATAGATATCCAACGGTCCTAGTGTCCGGTCCCCGCCGGGACCTTGTCCGCCGGCAGCTCCCACTCGTCCTCGGGCCTCTCTAGGGCCCTGTACTCCATCCTGGAGCCGACCTTATCGGACCTCACCAGTTTCGCGCCGGCCAGCACGCCGATGTGGTATATGACCGCTGGTGCGCTGATGCCGACCTCACCGGCCACCTCCTTCTGCGAGATGCCCGGGTGATGCCTTATAATCTCGAGGATCCTCTCCTGCATGGCGCTCAGCTTGATCTCCCTCTTGGGTATCTTGAGGCCAACTGGATAGAACCGTTTGTACATCCCGTCGCGGACCGACTTGATGAACTCCTCGCGTTCCAGCTTCCTAAGGTGGTACGCCAGGGTCCCGTTGTTGAGGTTCAGCGTCAGCTTGATCTGGTTATAATGGCAGCCCGGCTTTGCCAGGATGTAACCGTGTATCTGGCCTCGGATGTAGTTGTCCAGCGTGTTCTCCCTCTTGATGCGGCTGTAGAGCGGCACAAGGAGCAATGCGAACTTATATTTCCCAAGCTCCGTGCCCGCTATGAGATAGCCCAGGGTCGCCGTGAACCCGATGCTGCCAGCGAGGACCGTGGTCCTGACCCTCGGGTTGTCCAGGATGGTCACCGGTGCTGGCTGTTTCTTCTCGGTCACATGTATCAGTACGGCCTTGGGGTTCCCGTTCTTGAGGCCGAAGCTGTCCTTGACCTTCACATAGAAGATGTAATCCCCTGGCTCAACGAACTTATAGTCCAAGGTCGCGTTGTCGGTCCAACCGCTGAACTCGGTCGTGTTGCCGTTGAGGACGATGGTGAAGTTGTAGCCCGCTATCCGGTCCCAGCCGTTCGGGTCCGAGGAGTTGCCCGCGAAGAAAACGACCTTGTCGCCTACGTACTTGTCGATCTCCCCGCCGGTGAAATTGACGCCGTTTATCTGGAGGCGGTCGTCCGGCGGCAGGTTCACGCCTACCACGGTCCTCATGTAATAGATGTCCCAGATCTCGTCGCCGAGCCTTGGGTCCTTCCTGTAGTCGCCCCAGCTCACGATCATGTTGCTGTAACCGTCGACTACAAATGCCGGGGGCCTGGCCACGAGACCGCCGTAGGAAAGGAAGGTCGCGGCCTTCACGATTTCCCAATCCGGTCCCACCTCGGCATACTGTATCCGCGAGTTCACGATCTGGTCGACTTTGTAGAGGTCCTGGGTCCAGACGATGTGCGTGTTGAGCCCCTGGTCGATGATGAGCCTTGGGTCGTAGGCGCTCTCGGGGCCGTTGCTTATCTTGAGCATATCGAAGTGGCCGGGGTCCTTGAGCTCGGTGAAGTAGATGGACTTGGTCCCGAGGGGGGCCACCTCCTCCCAAACGATGTGAAGGAGGTCGTTCCTGTCAAAGGCTATGTCCGGCCTCAGGGAAGCACCGCTCGTGCTGGTGACCCTCTGCATGGTGATCTTGAGATGGCCCTGCGGGTCGACCTCGCAGTAGTATAGCTGGTCCGTCGAGCCAGGATAGTTGACGTTCTCCTCGAACACGATGTGTGCGTTCAGGCCCTGGTCCACGGCCAGGGCCGGATGGTTCGAGGCCAACCATGTGTTGGTGACCGTGACCCTCTGGCCGATGATGCTCCCGGCCGGGTTGAGCTTCATGTAGTAAATGTCCGGATACAGGTTTTTTTGCCCAAGGTATTCCCACTGGGCCCAGGTGAGGTGCACGTTCCCCTCGTTGTCGACCGCAATGTCAGGGTACTTCGCATCGGTCGCGTTCGTGATGCCTCCATTGATGTACTCGACGTCCCCGAGCAGAGTGAGCCTTATGAGATAGACGACCGAGGTCCCCGAACGGCTGTCCGCCCAGGTCACCCATATCTTGTGGTTCTGGGACAAGGCCACGCTGGGCGGTGAGGCGTAGAAGTCCCCGCCGCTGTCCTGCGGGAACTCGATCCCGAACTGCAGCTTCTTTGGCGGTACCACAAGGTCCCCATAGCGGTCGTACTTGGCATAGTAAAGCTCACCGTTAGTTACCTGGCGGTTGTCCAGGTCGCCGCCGGTCCCATTGAGCCAGAACATGTGCACATTGTTCTGTTCGTCCACGACCATGGTCGGGAAGTAATCGCCCTGGGCATCATAGGTCACCCGGACCTCCCTCGTGTACCCCTCCGGCGGTTCCTTGGCGGAAAGGACGTTCGTGGGCAGGGCGAGGATGACAACGACTATCAAAAGATAGACCAGCAGTACAGGACCAAATCTGGGACCGCGGGCCATCCTTCGCTCCTCCCTTCAATCATTCAACCTGTTCGTAATACAGTTGTTATCGTTAACGCGAGTATATTTCCAGTGTCAACTATATATATACAGCTGTGCACCCATTTTAATAATATATATATGGTTTTTAAATAGATATAAAGACGAAAATCACGATGGATCGGAAAAGGCCGCAGCTCTACGTTTTAGGTCCAAAGTATCTGTGCCAATATCTTCTTCAGGTCATCTAGGTGTGTGAGCTCCCCGTCCCAGTTCTGGTCAAGTATGTAGCCGAACTTGGCCTCGACCTCCTTCAATGACCTCTGCATGGCCTTGCGCAGCTCAGGTGGCTCTCCCCCACCCTCGATGACCACGGCCAGGTAGATGTTCTTCCCCCGCTCCAGCAGCACCTTCAGGTCCCCGTGCTCCAGCGTCTTCAGGTTCCCGTCGGTCCTCTTGAAGGCATCCTTCACGAAGTCCTGGATGGCCGTGAACATGCCCATGACGCTGAATGCCTCCTTGGTCTGGACCCGGCCGCTCTTGTAGGAGGTTATGAGCCTTCCGTCGTTGTGCACGAGGAAGAGGCACTCGATCATCGGGGCCGCCGGCCTCGTCGGATGGCCCTCCTGGTCCTTTGACACCGCCTGGCCGCAGGTCGGGCACATGTCGGCCCCCTTGATGATGGAGGTCTCTAGCTTGGCCTTTAGGCCCGCCCGCTCGCGGAGCAGCCTCACGAACACCACGGGCTCGTCCACATTGGTCACGACCTCCGAGATGAACCTTCCCAGGAGCCCGCCCATCATCTGCCTGTCGTAGAGCTTGATCTTCACGAGGCCAACGCGCGAGTTGGCGAGGTACAACCTGTTGCCGCCGAGGAGGACGCTCATGCCACGCCCGGGGATCCCCTCCTCGGTCTCCTCGACGTCCCTTATGTTATCGAGCGGGACCTTCGCGGTGAAGTACCATCCGTGCCTGAGGACCAGGCTCCTGCCCCCGACCTGGTGCTCGGTCAGGGCCGGCGAGAGCCCGAAGACACCCGTGACGGCGCCCATGACCGCGAAGACGAGCACTATCCCAAAGGTGTTGACGAGGTTGAACAGCAGGAGGACAAGGCAGATCGAGAATGTGAGGACCAGCAACACCATCGTCTTGAAGTACGGATAGAACCCGCTGGAGCGGAAGCTGGCGACCTGCACGGTCCACTGTTTGGCGTGCTCCCTCTCCCTGCGGGTCATCGAAAGATAAAAGGGGCTAAGTAAATAAAAAGGGTTGCCCTGGGTCCTAGGCCCGCCGCTTCCTCTTTTTCCAGGCCCCGATGACCAGGAACGCTACGGCCAGGGCCAGGAGTACGAATGCCGGGTCGAAGCCAGGTATGACCTTCGGGGTGGTCTTCTCCTTGACGGTGATCGTCACGATGACCACGGCCTTCTGGTTGTTGTCACCGACGCTGTAGGCGGTTATGGTTATCGAGTGGTCGCCGCCCTTGGCATCGCTCGGGACCGACACCGTGATGGTGACCTCCTTGACCTCCAGTGGGTCGAGGCCAAGGGATTCCGGCTGGAAGCTGACCCAGGCCTTGTCAGTGCCGTCGGCCTTGATCTTGAAGGTGTCCTTGCCATTGCCAAGGTTGGTGACCCTTATGGACAAGGTCTTTGCCTCGCCTGCATTGATGGTCGCTGACGGCGATTCCATATGGACCCCCACGCCGTAGCTCTGCTGGGCCGTGACCTTGTACTGGACCGAGTCCTTCGCATCGGGCGAGCCCTTGGAGATGGCCGTGACCGTCAATGTGGCGGAATCCCCCGCCACGGTCGTTGATGGGACCGTGACCTTGAGCGTGATGGTCTTCATGGTTCCGCCCTTCAGGGAGATCGAATTGCTGCTCAGGTCGCCCCAGGTGGTCTTTGACCCGCTCTTCTCGAGGTCGAAGATGTCGTCGCCATTGCCTGTGTTCGTTATCTTTAGTGTGAATATCTGGGCCTTCCCCGGGTCCACACTGACCGTGGTCGCTCCCGAGGCCTCCAGCTTCACGCCATAGGTCTGCGTTATCTTTATGTCGACCGTCATGGTGGCTGTCGCGCCATGCCTGTCCTGGACGGTCAGGGTGACGGTGTAGGTGCCCCCCTTGGTATAGCTATGAGTGACGACCTTGCCTGTCCCGTCGGTCGTGACCCCGTCGCTGGCGTCAAAGTCCCAGGAATAGCTCACTATCTCGCTCGTCCCGTCCGCGTCCGAGGAACCGGAGCCATCGAAGGTGACATCACTGCCGGCATTGGCGCTGTCGGGCGCATTGATGGCCGCCGTGGGCGGGCGGTTCTGTATGACGGTCACGTTGACATAGCAGAAGGTGGAACTCTTCCGCTGGTCTGTGACGTTCAGTGTCGACACATAGCTCCCTGCGCTCTTGTATGTGTAGCTGGTATCGCCCGAGGCCGGGTTGCTGTAGTCCACCTGCCCGTCCCCATCGAAGTCCCATTCGTAGCTGGTGACCCCGTCCCCATCAGCGTCGGTGGCCGATGCCGTGAACCTTGTATCCTCGCCTACGAAGGCCGCATTGGGCCCGGTCTTGTCAGGGCCGCAGGTGACCACCGGCGGCACGTTCGGCGGGGGCGGTACTGTCAGGTTGACCGTGTCGTTCCGGTAGGCCGTGTAATTGGTTTGGACATATTTGGTGGGGGACGAGGTCGGTTGCAACCAAAGGTTGCCAGCGACGACACCTTGGAGCCTTGATACGAACTTCGTTGCGTTCTTGATGGTCCCGTTGACAACATATGTATGCACCGCTGGACAGCTAACATCCTTTAGCCACTCGCTCTGGTCGAAGGAGATACTGTAATCGGTCTTGCTATCGTTGTTGAAGTCCCAGTTGCACTGGATGGCCCCTTCTTTCGTGCCGAAGGGGGGATATTTGCTCAATGTGACCCTTCCATTCAGGGTCGTCTTCTCGTTGTTGACGATCTGCTTGTCCTTGCCCGCGTCGACAATGAACGAGTAGTGAGGCGTAATCACAACATTGGTCGTGTTATAGCCATATTGATACACGGGTCCTGGATGGTAGCTATTGTATAACCCGTCCTGCCTAACGATCAGAGTGATCGTGTAATTGCCAGTTGACTTCCATGCCACCGTCGGGGTCTTGCCAAAGGCCACGTCCCAATAGTTCTTCAAGGTCGCATTCTGGTCGAAACAATATTGGGCCTGGATGCCGTTCCTTGCGTCCAGGTCCCAGCAGAACGAGATATTGCCACCGTCGCCCTTGGTAGCACTTCCGTCCAACAGGATCGCTTCATATGTCATTCCTTTGTAAGGTCCGTCCGGTTTTACGATGGGCCTCGATGGCACGGGCGGTTTGCCAGGTATCGGAGGGCCGCCTGGTGTCGATTCGATCAAGAGGGTGATGCTGGCAGCATTGCTCAGTTGACCGTCGGTGACGTTGAGCACGACCGTGTATATTCCAGCATTCTTGTACTGATGCTTCACGTTCTTGCCGGTGGCCTTCGTGTTATCGCCGAAGTCCCATCGGTAGGTGAGCGGTTGCCCATCAACGTCGTAAGATCCATCGGCCGAGAAGTTGATCGGGGCGGTATTGTTGTGTATGGCAAAGTTCGCAGGCTCCGAGATCACCGCCACGGGCGCATGGTTCGTCCAGTTGCTTGCGATGGTGACATTGCAGATGTCGGTATCGTCACCGTCGACATTGCTCACGGCGAGCGTGGCCACGTACTTGCCCTCGGTGTTATAGACATGGCTCACCGTCACTCCGGTGGCGTCGGCGCTTATACCATCGCTGGCGTCGAAGTCCCAGCTATAGTTGAGCGGCTTGCCGTAGGGGTCGGAGGAATCCGACCCATTGAACCAGACCGTGACCCCAGGTGCGGCCTGCTTGTCTGGCCCGGCCTCTGCGACCGGCGTCTTGTTGGCCGCGATCATCGACGGGACCATTGCACTGAGGCCCAGAAGCAGCACTATAAGTACAGCACGAATCGTTTTCATTGGCACCACCTATGAGCGGTAGCTTCTCTTTAACCTACACGTGGTTATAAATATTTTACTGTAACGCCTCTTAATATACGATCATTCTCGGAAAATACTAGCAATAGTGGTATGATGTCACGACTTGGGACCGCACAAACCACGGGTTCAGGCCACCAGTTTGATGGCATCCTCGAGGTCGGCCTGGCCGATGGCCCCATCGTGGGTGAAGACGATCCTACCTTTCTTATCTAGTATCACTAGGGTCGGATAACCCTCTGGATAGAAGGCCCCGTAGACCGAGCCCGTCCTATCAAGGGCAAAGGTCCACTTGACATTGTACTGGTCCCTGAACGCCCTGAGGGCCTCATCGGTCTCGATCCAGTCCATGTCTATGCTCACGAACACCACCCGGTCCTTGTATTTATTGTAGGTCTCGTTGAACATGGGCATCTCCTCCCGGCACACACCACACCAAGTTGCCATGAGGTCCAGGACCACGGGCCGGCCGCGATAATCCGAGAGATTCAATCGTTCCCCGTCGACCGAGATGAGCGAGAAGTCCAAGGCCACGGGGCCCTTTTCCTTCTCCGCCCTGTAGTCCTTCAGCTCCTGGCCCCTCTTGGCGACAAGGCCCACGGCGGTCCCGGCCATGATGAGCACGATCAGGACCATGACCGCCATTGCAGTGCTCGGCTCCCTAGCCGCTCTCCGGCGCATGGTCGATGATGGGGCCTACCATCTAAAAAGGATTGCGGCCTTGGACCATGGACAAAACCCTAATCGATCCTCGGTCCTCTTCGCGCTCAGTATGTTCCAACGAGGTCTAAGACGTATCATTTCCTCTCGTTCCTCTCGATGAGCGCGAGCAGGAAGGGCAGGACCTCCCCGGCCGCGGCATAGCAATCATCGTAGGGCGCGACCCTCGGGTTCCCCTTGAGGTCCGTGCACCTTCCGAACTTTTTCAAGAACCAGGCGTAATATCGGGACCCGATGGCGTAGCATTTCTTCTTTGTCTCCTGATCACCCGGTTCCGTCCTGCCGAACTTGAGCCCTATGACGATCAGCCCGCCCGTCAGGAAGCCGCACAGGTCCGCGTTCTCAGAGATACCACCGCCGAATGCCGTGCCTATCTTCCCGAGGGCCGGGTCGAACCCGAATCTCTCGGCCATGACCTTTATCATGGCCTCGGCGCAGTTGTTCTTCTTGTCGCGCATCAAGGCCACGACCTTTTCGGCCAACCGGTCGGCCTCCTTCCTCTTCGCCAAGGTACCACCTCACCCCTTGATCCTCGTATGGAACGCATGGACGCAGCCAGCTTTCGTGCACTCGAACTGGTGGTCGAAACCGAGGCCCTGGGCCGGCGACATGAGGTAGATCGTAGTGCATATTTTGCAATACTCGTCCCTCGTGATGCCCCTGGCCGGCGAATTGCTGCGGGCCCTGACCTTCCATTCGAGGGCGCAGGCGAGCCTCGGGCAGAGGCGCACTGTGACCGTCGTGGTGGCCTCCTGCCCGTCCACCTCCACATCGGTCCCGTAGAGCTGCCTCTCGCGCACCGCGAACCAATTGGCGAGCTCGAAATGGTCCCGGACGCCCATGTCCCGGAGCTCCTCGGACAGCTCCTTCCCCCACCAGTCCAGGAAGTCGCCCACGGCCTCCTCGCCATGCCTGTCCCGGATGTACCATACCGGCCTGAACAAGGACTCCACCGCCGGGAAGACCCTCCCGGCGGGCGTCGCCTCCCAGCCGGCCTTACCCTTCATCACGGTGCCTCCCCGTCATCCTTCGGTCGCTTGGGCCTCACGGGCCTCGCCTTTGCCTTCGGGATGTCCTCTGCCGGTTCCTCCGGTTCAAGGACCTCCTCCTCCGTCTGTTCCTTTGTCCCCGGGGACAGGTCGGTCTCGAGCCCGGTCCTCTCCGGAGCGGGCCCCTTCTCCTTCTTCCTGCCCAGCATCAGGACCGCCAGGACAACGATGATCAACGCGCCAACGCCTGCCGCGATGCCGACATAGAGCATCGTGTTGTCCTGCTTCTTCGGTGGTTTCTTCGGGGGCGGTGGGATGACCTTCGCGAGCTGGTGGACGGTCACCGTGTCCCTGCCAACACCATCCTCACTGTCCGTGACGGTGAGCGTTATCGTGTAATAATCGGCCTTCGCATAGACATGCGTCGCCGTTTTATTGTGGACCGGCGTCGAATTGTCCCCGAAGTCCCAAGTGAATGTCATGATATCACCGTCGGGGTCCCTGCTCCCTGCCCCGTCCAACCGGATGGTCTCGTTCCAGACCAATGTCGTGTTGGTCGCCTTGATGGACGCCTTCGGGAGCCGGTTGGTGACCGTGACCTGCGCCTTTGCCGTGGCCTTGGTACCTACAGGGTCCACGACGGACAGCGTCACATTGAACAGACCTGAGCGAGTGTACATGTGCAGGGCGGTATCGTTCCCCGCCGATGCGCCATCGCCGAAGTCCCAATGGAACTCGAGCGCGTTGTAGTCATCGTCCGGGTCCGTGGTCTCGAGCGCGTCGAAGTTTATGACGAACCGTTTCACCGTGTCATTGGTCGTCAGCCCGATCTTCGGCACCGGCGGGAGGTCCTTCACGGTCACCACCTTGACGGCGGATGCGTTCGCGGTGACGTTCCAATAGACGGTCAACGTGACATTGTAGTCCCCGTAATGCTCGAACTTGTGCTTTGTGGTGGTCCCGTCACCGGACTTCCCGTCGCCGAAGTCCCATAAGAAGACCTCCGTGATATTGTCCGGGTCCTTGGTCATCGATATGAACGTGAAGTCCGACAGGATGCTCCCGTCCTTCGGCCCAAAGATGAAGTCCGGCACGGGCGCCTTCTTTGGCCTGAGGAGGATGGAGATGTTCTTCGAGGTCTTGTTCATGACATTGGCCAGGTCATAGACCTTCAGCGTCACTGTGAGATTGCCGATCTTATGGTAGATGTGGTTCACGACCTTCCCGTCATCGGCCAACCCGTCGCCGAACTCCCAGTGATAGCTCTGTATAGGGCCTTCATGATCGAAGGAACCGTTGGCCGAGAAGCTCACCGATGTGTTCACGTAGGCCCAGTCCACCGCATTGAGGACAGGCATCGGTTTCTCGTTCACGTAGACCGGCACGAAGGCCTTGTTGTTCGTCAGGTCCGTGTCGGTGAACCCCTTCACATCGCTGAGGTCCAGGACCGCATAGATCATCCTTGCGGTCAGGGTCCAGGGAAGCGTGGTATTGAAATGGACCGTCTGGGTCGACTTGGGCTTCACCTGGATGGTGGCGTTACCGAGCAACTTCCCGCTGGCCGCCGGGTCCCCGTCGTAGAACTTGACCCTGCCCCCGGTGACATTGGTGTCAAAGCCCAATATCGTCGGGTCATGCAGGACGACCGAGAAGTTGATGTTATCGCCGACATTGGGGGTGACCGGGTTCGTCGTTATGTCCGACAACGAGGGGTCCCCCTTGGCCTCGGCGCCTATCAATATCTGGTCACCGCCGGTAAGGTTGACGATGAAGTTCATGGTCCCGTTCTTTGATGAATGGGCCTTCGTCACCTCGAAGGTCCCGGTGGTCTTGTTGATCCTGACGATGGAAAAGTCCGTGTTCGGGACCGCGTTGAACGCGTAGAACTTGGTCCTTCCGGTCTCGGAAATGTTGACGCTGGCATGGCTGTAAGGCGATATGAACTCCGAGTACAACGTGATCTTACCGTCGAAGTAGGCCCCGACGACATTGTCCTCCGTGATCCTGCTCGTATGCGGCATCACCGAACCTCCCGCGCCCGCCGCCTGTATCTTCATAACATGCAGGAACAGATGGTCCGTGGTCTGCGCCTGGTCCTGGACCTCGACGCGCCAGTCGCCCGCGAGCGGGTCCGCGGAGGCGCCTCCGTTGCAGTTGACGCCGTTGACGACATATTCGTAACCCGATCCTCCACGTTTGGTGAGCAGATGGTTGTCAGGGAACATGGTCCTCGAGAACAGCTTGTCGCCGCCATTGTCCACCGTCACGGTGTCCCCGTCGTAGTGGGTGCCGCCCCACGGGTCCGTACCGGCAAAGCTGCCGTTTATGGTCGGCTGGTTTATCATGTGCAGGTTGTAGGTCGTGACGCGCTTCGGGTCGAGCGTGTAGACATGGTCCACGACGACCAGCCAGTCGGGTCCGAAGTAGGTGAGCTCGCGGGTGACCGTGAGGACCTTGCCAAAGTTCACTCCCGAGAAGACATGGTTGTTATACGAGTTCGAATAATCACCGAATACATAGTCGAAATCACCACCGGTCTCGAAGGCCGTGATGTTCCCGGTCTCGAAATGGGTCCCTGCGTTCTTGCTAGCCAGATAGCTGGCGAGGGTCTTGTCGTTCTGCTGGCTCGAGCCCAGATAATACCACCAGACCCGCTGGCCACCGTCGTTGGCCAGGTTCCCGCCCAGGTATGGGCTCTGGAATTTCTCCGCCGGGTCGAAGACCGTGATGGCGTTGTGGGCTATGGTCCTCGTGTAGTAGTTCTCGCGATGGTCCGTGCCCCAGGCAGCGTACATCCCGCTGTCGATTGCAAGTGGATGCGCGTTCGTGATGGTGAAGGCGCCGTTGTCGAGGTGCTCGTGGCCCGTGAACCCGTCACCGGACCTGAAGGTGACGACCGTCGAGTCCGTATTCCAGCCATCCCTGAAGACGACATAATCTAGGCTGCCAGGGCCGAACCACATGGCCCTGGGTAGGTTGTTCAGGCCGTCGGTCTTTACGTTGGGGTCATACCACAGGATGTGCTCGAAGGCGTAGCCGACATAGTAGGTCGGCTGCGCAGCGGCCGTGTTCTCGAGGAGCTGCATATAGCCCGCGCCGGCGGAATCATTGAGGCGCGTGGTCATGATGTCCAGGTTCCGTCGGTAGTTGTCCTTCAGCGTCCCCTGGGCGATGTCGCCCACCCGGGCAACCTCCCCGTAAGGCATGTGGTTGTAAATCTCGAAGTACATCATCTTCCTGAGCCAGTCGCCCTGGTTCTTCTGTATGTCCGCGAAAAGGTCCACCGTCGGGACCGTGGCGGTCCTATAGGCCTCCAGGAACTCCAGGAGCTGCGGCAGGCGCTCGATGTTCAGGTACCGGAAGCCCTCCGCCCAGCTGCCGTTGGAGTACTGTAGTGCCTGGAACAGAATGGTCAGGTTCCCAAGGTCGAAATCAATGAACCCCTGGGCGTTCGGGCTGTCGCCGTAAATTGCAAGGCCGGCCAACCCGACGGAATCCGTATAGCCCATGTACCTCGACCAGATGTGCCTGTCGAAGATGTAGGCCTTCATGTTCAGGGCGAAGGTATCAATCACGGTCACTGCCTGTGCCTTCTGAGGCGCAGTGAACCCGGCATAGTTGTAGAGCCAGTCGTATCCGAGGGATACGTCCGAGAGGAGCTCGAGATCGTTGCTGTTGACATCGGCGGCAAGGATCAACGATATCGCATGGTCCGCATCGGCATTATTGCCCAGGAGGAGCCATTTCATCGCGAAGGTCGGGATCTCCCTGGCCACGCCTGTACCCGCATTGAGGACCCGCTGGCACTCGTTCCACCATGAGGTCGCGGCCTGGCATCTTGATTGGATGTCAGCGACGCTGAGGCCTCCGGCCCAGGCCGTGTCCCTCAGCAGAAGCCTCGGGTGGGTCGCGTAGATCGTCGTGGCCATGGGGCCAACGTTCTCTTGCACATCGTTCTGGACCTGCGTATCCATCACTGACTGGGCAGCTGTCGGCAGGACCATCAGCAAAGCGATCGCAATCACGGACCAAGTGCACACGATATCCTTCCTAGCGAACAAGACCTCCACCTCCGGACACATAACATACAATTTCTTATGATATATTAATGATTATCGAACAGGACTCGAACGGTCCGAAGGCCATAGGAAGAATGCGAACGGTTCATGTCTTCTATGAACGGTTCAAGCAAATATCCTTTTTAGTGAGAAACCAATGCAGTTAGCCCCAACAACCTTCCGTTGGTCACAATCTTAGAGGACCCGAGGGAGACCCATGGTGCTCAAGTGCAGCGTCTGCGGCCACATCGAGAAATGCTGCGTACTGGACTGCCCATTATGCGGTGCGGACATGATACGCCTCAGCAAAGCCGAGGCGCCCAAGGCCATCGCGAACCTCAAGGAGAAGGTCGGGGACCCGATATATCCCGAGCTGCTCACGACCCAGTGCAAGTACTGTGGCAAGCGGAAGCCGCTCTTCATCATCTTTGAGAAGAGCAAGACCGGGCTCATCATCGGCATCTGCAAGGAATGCTATCTCGAAGGGAAGGAGGACGACGACTAGTTGTTGCTGTTGAGGAGGGAATACCATTCCCCGCAGCACACGCACTCGTGCCATTCCATCCAGCGGGCCCCGGGCTTGTCGTAGGGGCACCTGTTCCCATCATCATCCGGAAATCCCTCGGACCTCCCTATATATGTTAATCATTTATTTTATAATATAATATATTTATATCAAGATAGGTTGATGATATATGAAAGGGAGGGATTTGAATGAGATGGGCCTCGATACTGCTAATCATGGTCCTGTCAACCCAGGCCATCCTTTTGTCCTTCCTACCTTCTGAAGCCCCAGCCCAGCCGAACGGGACCCCATCCCCATCAGGGCGGCAGGCTTCCTTTTGGTCAGATGATTTCAGCAATTTCTCCAAGTCGAGCGACAGAGGTCCCGGCCTTAGCATAATCGACGGGAAGGCCACTGTCCGGAGCCATCTCATCGAGCCTGACAACCATACCGTCCTTCTCGTCCATTTCGACGAAGGCTCAGGGGACTCCGTCGCTGATTCCGGACCCCATTCGTTCGCGGGAAAGCTCTACAACATGAACGAGAGCAGTTGGGTCAAGGGGATTAGCGGGAACGCATTGGACTTCGACGGGAAGGACGACTATGTCCAATTCCCGGTGAGCAAGTTCTACAATACAGGCCAGAATGTGACGGTCGAGGCGTGGGAATACGCACGGTTTCATAAAGGATATGGAACGACGTACATCTTGGACAACAGGGTGGGTTATTCTCTCTATAATGGGGAATTTATGATTGATACCCCCACGGTCGTATATGCATCCTCCAGAGATGTGTCTCTTTACAATCAATGGAATTACCTTGTTGGTACCTTTAATGGCTCTGTTGTGAGACTCTACGTTAATGGAGAATTGGAAGCCGAAACGGTTACAGATAGGAACATGGTCCATTATACAACAACCATGCGAATTGGCGCTGGCGGCGAGGAAAAAGACCGCCCTTTCTATGTCACTAACGGGACAATCGACGAGGTTCGTGTCATGAACATTGCACGATCCGCAAGCGACATCAATAAGACCTACATGGATTACAAGAACGGGAACCAATCAAAGATGCCGCTGAAGACCCACCTCATCTCGGAAGATATCAAGATACCAGACGGTAACTATTGGAACGATATCACCCTCGCCAAGGAGGTCCCCATAGGAACCGATCTCACATTCTCCGTCCTTGACGGGGCCAATGATACAACAATTCAGGGCTTCACCAACCTGCGCGGGTCCCGGATCGATATATCATCGCTCCTCCTGCGGGACCATCCGTCCCTAAAGCTCAGGGCCGATTTCGTGACCAACGGTGCCGTCTCCCCGAGCCTCGATAGCTGGGCCGTTCATTTGACCCCATCAATACCTCCGACCATCGGTACGGTCTCAATAGCCCCATCCATAGTGTGCGGGGTCGGTGCAAAGGTCCGTCTCGACCTCAAAGACCCCGACCAGTCGATAAAAGGCCTCAATGTATCCCTCGAGGCCACCTATTGGTATAAAACGAACTGGACCTCCGACATGTTCTCGAACATCTCCTTCGACGATTTGCTCGGGGCGTGGTCCGCGAACTTCACACCCAACTGTTCAGTTAAGACCGGCCCCTATCATTTCCGCGTGACGGTCGTCGACGAAACGAGGGCAAGGACGGTCCGTGTCGTCGAGAACATCACGACACTCTTCCCTAGTGGCGGAATAGGTCCGTTCATCGAACTTCCGAACATCCCTGCCAGCGTCTATCGAAATCATACGGTCGCGTTGATCGTGATCACACATCTGCACGGCCCCATCGCCGATCAGGCCGTATCTGTAAGAATTACACGGGCTGGAAATACCACCTTCGACTGGCCTGTCAAAACTATCCTTGAAAACGGCACATGGACGGTCAATATAACCCCCCCGATCAAATCAAGATTAGGCGCCTACAATATCACGGTCACTGTCAGGAACGCAACAGCCAACAGCATCAAAACGACAGCCCAGGATGCCTTACATGTGCTGAATTGCCGACCATACTGGGACTGGAACAGGACGCCCCCAAACCTCATAGAGGATACCCCAGGCACGGTCGACCTGACCGGTTTCGTGCTTGACGAGGATTCCCCGGTTACAAATCTGTCAATCAGCCTTATTCGTTCGAGCCCAGAATATGCTGCCGATATGGAACTGGCGGGGTGGGTCCTAAATGTCAAGGAGCTCCTGAAAGATTATGATGGGGATATCTTTCTGGTCCTGAACCTTTCAGATGGAATAGATAGCGTCGAAGATTGGGGAATGTTTTCTATCATCGGCATCGAAGATCCACCGTACTGGAGTTACCTGCCTGGCAATAAAACTACATTCGTCGGGGACCATTTCACGGGCGATGTCTTGGCAAGGGACCCGGACTCCGACGATAGTATACAATGCGAGATCATCAATGGGCCTCTCGGTCTAAATATAAGTGCAGGAGGATGGAGGGGCGCATGTCATCTTACTTGGACGGTTAGAAAAGGACAGGAAGGTAAGCACGAGGTTACCGTATCGGCCACGGATTCCACGACGATTCTCGATTACACCTTCAACATAACGGTTTATCCCCCGCTCATTCTGACAATCAAAGCCCCGAGAGCGAACGCGACCGTCCATGGAACCATCTCCATAAAAGGGACTGTAAGTTGTCCAATCGCTGCAAATGTGATGGCCCAAATCGACTATAATCAAGCGTTCACGGTCAAAGGAAACAACTCATGGGCATTTGAGATGAACACCGAGAATTACAAGAATGGCGTGTATATCATTCAGGTCCAGGCCTATTGTGTAGATCGTTATTCGACGGAAGAGAAAATCTCGATTAAGGTGGACAACAACCAAGAGCCTGTCGTTGAACAACCAATGAATTTCTGGTGGCTCAATATTGGCCTCACGGCCGCCTTCTTCCTAGTCTTCTTTGTACTCCTGGCAATCATGCGGTATAGAAACTCGCGCGCAGTCTCAAAGATGACACCGTTCAAAGGACAGTTGATGGGCAAACCTAAGTTAGGAGACGAGGTATACAGAAAGGCCATCCCATTCAAGTTCAAGGCCCTATTCGTCTGCCTCATCGTCCTTGGAATTGTCAGTCTCTTTATTGGGATCATGAACTCTAAATCGGCATCTTGTTTTGGTGTATTGTCGATTTTCAACGTAATATGCGGGCTATACTTTATCGGAAAGGTCCTCAGCTATCCATCAGCAGACCTAGTCCTTTACAAGAACGATATACAAGTCCCAGTTACGTACTGGCAAAGGCTCACGGGCCTTCCAAAGCTCCTCAGCTTCATCGACATTTCCAAGATATCCTGTATCGAAGAACCTTGGAATCCAACACTGACCCGGGTCGATTTTCATGACAGGATTGGTAGGAAATACGTTGTTCCTCCGAACGTGAGCGATGATTCCTTCATAGTCAAACTGAGGTCCCAGCTTGGCGACAGGTGGAATGACCTGACAAAGAAGGTTTTCACCAAGGCTTTCTGGATGACGAACAGGAAGTACCTTGCAATGTCCCAGAAGGAGATCGCCATCAATTCCCTTAAGATATGTCTCATCACGGGTATCCTTATCGTCTTTGTCATCTGGGGCACCGGGCTCACGATGTATTATTCCATAGGGACCGTACTTGACATTCTGAACCTCAACGCCGATACGGTTCTAATAGTCTCATTCCTGGTCATGTTAGTCGCGACAATCGGCTATGCCCAATTCGTCGTTTCCAGGAAACAACGCGTAAAGAAGGCCGTGGAGGATCTGATCAAGGACGGCAGGAACAAAGAGATACCTCCATACATCCTCGATGCCCATGTTGAGGTAAAGAGAAGTGACGAAGGGCGGCTAGCCCGATTCCTCCACGGGACCCGGACCTTCATGTTCAAGGACCCTGTGAGATGTCCCGCCTGTCAGAAGGCCTTCCATTGCGAGTATCACGTCTTCGCCGGTGTGAAGGAGGCCGAGGTCAACTGCCCCTACTGCTGGACCTCCTTCAAGATACCGGTCACGAAGAAGAGGATAAAACTCGAGATCGCTAAAAGATGGTGGGCCCCGGACATCAAGGGCCTGCTGAAGCGCCCGGCAAAGGCCCGAAACTACAACAATGTGTTTTTCATCAAGAGAGGCGCGTCCACATTCTCGAACGAGGAACTTAGGACGGACCTTGGCTTCAACATCGGTGGGATCTACGTAATATTCGCATTGATGATCCTATTGATGGTCGTCATGTTAACGGTCCCCTTTACAATGATACCTCATCTCTCATCAGATACTGATTTCTTCTTCTTCATGTTCTCATTCGCCCTTATCATGGTTACCCTGACCCCTCTAGCAATCATGGTAGGCCGCAAGAACGCGGTTCTAATGAAGATTAAGGCCTACGAGGAGAGGAACGGCTTCGAGTTCATCCCCGAGAAGATTAAAAAGAAAATACTGCAAGGCACCAGTCTCGAGCTCTGGGAGAAGAGCGACCCGAGGCTAGATATGAAAGGGGACGGTGTCTGGCTCACGGCTAGGACCGCGGACCGGGAGGTGACCATCCGCGAGACGGTCGATAAGAAGGGGAAGATAGAGCTCCGACTGGATGGAGGGGACCATGTAGGCATGATGCTCGAGCGAGGCCTCGTCCAGATCGAAGGGAAGGTCGGGGACCTGCTGGCCTATTGTAACCGGGGTGCCACGGTCATCCTCAAGGGCAATGCAGGGCTCCACGCGGCCCAGAACATGGTCTCTGGGACGGTCGTGGTCCTCGGGGATGTTGGCCATGGGGCAGGGGAGCTCATGCTCGGCGGCTCACTGATAATCACAGGGTCCACGGGCTCTCAGGTCGGCAAATGGATGCTCGGTGGAACTATACTTGTGAGGAAAGGTGAGATAGCCCTCGGCCAGAACACGATGGTGTCCCCTCTTATTGAAAATGACAGAGTGCAATTGATTGCCCTCGGTCTGAACCCTGAGGATTTCCAGAAGGTCATTGCAAAGGAGACCCGTTGGAAGGATGTCCCTATGGCGGTCAAGGATCAGCTGCTGTTCGGAGGTGGCCCCGATGAATAGGCTGGCCAAGAGCATCCTCGCGATCTTCATTTCGATCATGCTCGTTTTCACCGGGATTGTCATTTGGGCCGAATGGAGGAAGAACGACCTCCAGGTCTACGAGGGCTATGGCCGGGAGATCTATCTTGGCGACCTGAACGGCGACGGGCTCCAGGATATTGTAGATGACGGGGGGAGGCTGATCATCAATACAGGTGGGGCCTTCAAGATTGAGAAGATCACGGCAAATCTTACCGCCGATCTACGTCTCGTCAAGGATGTTGATGAGGATGGTAAGGCGGAACTCCTAGCGGTCAAGACCACCTCGGTCCAGCACCCGACCCTGTTCATTGGCCGATATAAGGGCGATGGTGTCATCGAATTCGAAAAAGGGCCTTACCTGAACCATGGCTGGCTCCTGGGGGCCGAGGACACGGACAATGATGGTCAGTTGGAATACATCACCTACGGCGATTTCGAGCCCGGTGGCTGTTTCGTCGACGAACGTAATGGATATCGTATGTCGATCGAGGTAGCTGACCTCGACGGCGACGGTGACAAGGACCTGACATTGAACACCGAAGATTCGACGCACATGTGCCTTTTCGAGAACGACGGGACTGGGAATTTCAGTAAACGGGCGGTACTTCCGATAGGGCGGCGGACCGGGTCAATGGCGATCGGCGATTTCAATGGCGATGGCCGGCCCGATATCGCAGCCATCGCATGGAACGAAGACCTGCTCGTGACCTACCTGAACCAAGGCGGATGGTCCTTCTCAAAGAAGACATATGATGCCCCGGACCCGTCAGTGGTACGCGCGGGGGACCTGGATTCCGATGGGGACCTTGACCTAGTAGTCTCGGACTTCGATGGCGACTCGATTGTCGTCCGGATGAACGATGGCAAGGGTAACTTCGATTCCCAAAATAGGTATAACATCGATGGGACGCTCTACGAGACCCGTTCCGCCCTCCTTTTCGACATGGATAATGACGGCGACATCGATTTCGCGGGTATAACCTTCGGATGGGGCGTCCACATCGTGGTCATGAAGAACGACGGTCAGGGCCGGTTCATAGACATGAAAATAAAGGCTCTGGAGACCTACAGCACGATCATAGCGCTCCTGACCATGGCATTGGTGGCCGTTTGGTACCACACTTTGGTATTCATGCCAAAGAGGATAAAGATCGGGCCCGCCAGAGAGGCTCCGGAGAATGCAATCCCTATAAAAAAAGCGGAAATCGCGAAAAAAGACGAGCGCTCAGGAAAGGATAACGAGGACCTCGGAAGTAAGGATGCTTCCCGAAAGAGCGACGATAAAGGGGGTGATTGATACGGCCCGGACTATAAGACCGAACAAGGGAAATAAGGTCCGCATATTGGTCATCTCCGTTGGAATAGCCTTGCTTCTCCTAATATCCCTCGGTTTCCTCGAGCTAATGAACCAGTCCCCCAAAATCCAGGATCTGACAGTCCCTGCGGGCCAGACCCATATCGTAAAATCTGACGAGGTCTGGGGCACAGTCATCCTCGAGAAGGGCTCAAGCCTGAAGGTTCTCAGGGCTGCGGAACTGATGGCCACAGGCCTCTATTTGAACAACGCCTCATCGGTCGAAGTGGATGGTGGCTTCATAGATATCGTAGCCAAGGAGCCCGGTGGGTTTGCCGCGGTCCAAGGGTCCTGCGACCGGTTCGAGATGAACCAGGCCTCCAATCAGTCTGGAAGCCTCTATGTCAAGGGTGCCGATGGCGGCAAGGAACGGGTCGAGAGCAGAGGCGGGAACGCTCAGGTAATGCTCACAGTGACGAGCTCTTTTATTATAAATGGCGAGTCGGTGTATCTTGTCGGAGGCCATGGCTACGACCTTCCCCCGGCCCATCCTTGGACACAAGAGGATATCAATGACGAGACGGCCCACGGAGGGGACGCGACCTTCGAGATCTCGCTGGGGCCCGGGGCCAAGATGGCATATAACCGGTCTGACCTCCTCCTCCTTGCTGGCAGAGGCGGCGAGGCTTCCGACGGTGGCAATGGCAATGATAGCAAACCTGGCAAGGGCGGCGGGTACAGCAATGGCGGGGCGGTAAGCGGGCAAGTTGGCATGGGCGGGACGGCCCGCGTGAAGGTCTTGGGCTCGCTGAATAACAGCATTGACATCAGGGAATCCTTCATCCAAATCTATGGCGGTGAGGGTGGGCAGGCAGGCGACGGTGGGAATGGCCGCATGTGGGAGACCTGCCTTTTCTGCGGTGTCAAGCCCCCGGGTGGAGGCGGTTACGCCGGTGGCGACGGAGGTTATTATGGTGTGGATGCCCCGAATCCTGGACTTGTGTCCGGGCAGGTCGGGGCAGGAGGGGATGCCGAGATGGCCTTCAGCTCCGTCGACACGGCCTTCAACACATCCTATGTGATCGTGATCGGCGGCGAGGGAGGCAAGGCTGGCCAGGGCGGGCCTGCGATATCCGGTGTGACCGGCGGCGGAGGCGGATACGGCGGCGGAGGCGGTTCTGATTATGGAGGCGAACCCGGCGACGGTAATGTGAGCGGTTCGGCGGGTTCGGGAGGGAACTCGTCAATCAGCTTCCTGCATGGGGATCTGTCGATGGTGAATTCCGAGCTATGGGCCTTCGGAGGAAACGGAGGCCCTGCAGGCAACGGGGGCCGGCTGGTCCCGGCCGTTGATAGGTTTCCCTATGTCGACGGGGCTGGCGGAGGAGGTTATGGGGGCGGAGGTGGTGTCAAGGGGGGACATGCGCACGTCCGCGAGGCTGGGAGCACCTTAGTTACCGGCAATGTAGGTTCAGGAGGCCAGGCTGATATCATTATCGAGGCGGTAGACGCGAACCTTGACGGAAACCTTTTCCAGATTGTCGGTGGGAACGGCGGAAGCGGTGGGGCCGGAGGGTCCGGTTTCAAAGGTCAGAATGGGGGAGCTGGTGGGGGAGGCCTCGGAGGCGGCGGCGGTGGGGATTCTAGTGCAAATGGTGGGAGCACGATAGTCTCGGGCCATGTCTCCGACGGCGGCAATTCCTCTTTCCATCTTAAGACCGCTGGCGGCGTCAGGTCCAACAATACTCTCTTCGTTCTTGGAGGGGACGGTGGCTGCGGAGGGGCCAATGGATACGGGAACCACGATTGGTCCGGCGGAAATGGGGGAGGCGGCGGATATGGAGGCGGTGGCGGTGGTGATGAGGGCGTCTACAGTGGGGGGTCAACGACCGTGGATGAAACCGTCGGAACGGGAGGTACCGTTAGCACGGATTTCGGTTCAGACATCGGAGCGGTCAACAACTGGAACATAATGAACAGGAACGGGTCTGGGGGTTCGCCCGATGCACCGGGGAACAGCACCCAAGGCGGGGAAGGTTTGGGGACCCAGAAGCATGACCCGAGGCCCTATGTCAGTGTCGTAGAGATGGACGTGGACAAGGATAGGATCCTGCCTGGGGATGATGTGAAGGTGACCGCCGTCATCAAGAATGTCGGCGAGGTCGACGCCAGGAACATCACGGTCGTTGCAAAGGTGACAGGGACGGATTTCAAAAAGGTCTGGTGGATCTCATCGCTAGGCGCGGGCAAAAGCCAAAGGATCGAATTCTCCTTCAAGGCCACCCAGGACCACCATACCATCTCAGTGTCAGCTGAGGTTCTTACCGCCGCTCTCGCTCCATCGACCGTTTACATGGACATGGTATTTCACGATGTAAAGCATGAGATGAGATACCATCTCTCGAACCCTGGAGAATCCTGGCTTTCGTCGCATCTCAGGCCGCTCTGCCTGAACCCGTACCTATTCGTCATCTCGCTGTCCGCCTTTATAGCAGTCCTCACGGTCGCCTATCGGAGGGGCAAGAAGAAGCGGCTAGATGATTCTCAAGATGGTCTGAAAGAACGAAACGTCCCGAGAACGCGGCACAAGGATTGAAGCCGTCTCATCATTAGTTGCTGTTGAGGAGGGAATACCATTCCCCGCAGCACACGCATTCGTGCCATTCCATCCAGCGGGCCCCTGGCTTGTCGTAGGGGCACCTGTTCCCATCATCATCTATCGCCGGGGAGACCAGCTCAGGGGTCCTGGCCCTGTCGCCACAGATCGGGCATCTAAGGTCGAAGCTGACCCTGGCTCTGCCAGGGCCGATCCTCATGACCTCCGCGCCAAGGTCCTTGTCCTCGAGCTCGTCGTCGCACCCATCGTCATGGTCGTCGTTGTCGTCGTCTGTCATCGTCGTCATTTTCGTTCGCCTCTTCTAGTTCTTGGGTGGGTGGATGTCCTCTAGATGTCAATCTGTTCTTACTAGGATATATAATCAGTATCGAACGGTTCTAGAAAAATACGGAATTTACCGCGCTTATGGTCCTGTTTGGCATATTCCAAACAATACTAGAATTGTTATATATTATGAATGAGGAATGAGATGCAAGGATCAATTGATGGACCGGAGCGGATCAGGATGGCAATAAGTATCAAGTTGATAGCGGTCGTCGTTGTGGTCGGCGTCCTTCTCGCAGGCATCGGCATCTATGCCGTGTACCGCCTGACCACAGGTGGGCCCGAGGGTCTGAAGGATGTCGAAGGCTATGTTGGAGATGTAAGTGGGGCCCCTCAGGCCTATCTCGATGCCCATGGTTTCGTTGTGATGAGCGAACAGAGCAAGGAGATCGACACCTTCACGCAGGCCTATAAGGAAATGAACGATAAGCACGTCCCTGTCTTCGTCACATCGGACTCCGTCCTTCACACATATCACATCTTCTTCGATGACACCCTGAGGAAGATCGAGGAGGAACAGTTGTATCCCGCGGCCGTCAACCTGACCAAGGCCATGCTAGAGAAGTCCATGGAGCAGTACAATGCGAGCTCGGGCGATGTGAAGGAGGCCGCCAAGAGGAACGTGGCCTATTTCTCGGTGACCCTGCGGCTCCTTGATCCGAACCAAAAAACTCCGGCGTTCGTTGAGGGCATGGTCTCCGCAGAGATCGCCCTGGTCGAGGCCCACCAGGGGGACGCGGACAGCAACATCATCAAAGGGTACAAAGAGGACTTCTCGCAGTACATACCGCGCGGCCATTACACGAGGAGCGCGGTCCTCAAGCAATACTTCAAGGCCATGATGTACTACGGCAGGATGAACTTCGTAATAGATCTCGTGCCCACGACTCAATGCGCCGTGCTCATTGCCGACGGGCTCAGGACGGCGAAGCACAATGGACCGGCCATGGGTAACTGGTACCGCATCTATAACATAACCGAGCGTTTCGTCGGCAAGTCCGAGGACCTCACGCCCATGGTCTACCAGAAGGAGACTGACAGCACCTGGGGCTCGTTCCCGGCGGACTATTCGGTCCTGAACGATTCCGCGAAGATGGGGACCTTCCAGGGCAAGATCAAGGCCTATCCGCCACCACAGATCGCGCCTTTCAGGGGCCAGGGCTTCAGGTTCATGGGCCAGAGGTTCATACCGGACTCCTACATGTTCCAAGAGCTCGTGTTCAACAAGACATTGGATTACACCGGTGACAGGAAGGGTGACAACGTGCCCTTCACCTACTTCGCCGACGGCAACATGCCCCAGGGCTACAGGGCCATGCCGCGGGGCCTTGACATGATGAACATCCTGGGCTCCCAGACGGCCGGCGAGATTCTTGAGAAGGAAGGGGACACCGACTATGTCAATTACGACGACCAGGTCACGAAGCTCAAGACCGAGTTCATGAACAAGTCGGTGGACGAATGGAGCCAGAACATGTATTGGAGCTGGCTCTATTCCTTGAAATCGTTGACCGGGAATTTCCAGGACACCAAGAACCCTGATTTCATGAGGGATGCTGCCTGGCAGAAGGTGAAGCTCAACACGGACCTGGCCTCATGGGCAGAGCTCAGGCATGACACCATCCTGTATGCCAAGCAATCCGAGACGATGAAGACCACGGGCACGGGCCACGACATCGCGCCCCCGGCGCCCACCGAGAAGGGCTATGTGGAGCCCGTGCCCGAGCTGTATTCACGTCTCATCGACCTCACAACGGCAACCAAGAAGGACCTCCAGGACAATGGGATGCTGAGCACGGCCAGGGGCGGCGAGCTAGACTACTTCGTCAACGTCCTCACGCGGTTCAAGGACATTTCGAACAAGGAGCTCGGGGGAAATGCCCTAAGCGACGAGGACTATGCATACCTGAGGGGCATCGGCAAGGTCTTCGAGAAGCTCACGGGCTCGGCGCACTCGGACGGCCTCCAGACCACCATCATAGCGGACGTCCACACGGACGGCAACAGTAAAAAGGTCCTCGAGGAAGGGGTCGGCTACGTCAACTTCCTGGTCGTGAAGGTCAAGAGGACCGACGGCACGACGGCCTACGTCACGGGGCCCATCTTCTCCTACTACGAGTTTAAGCACCCCCAGAACGACAGGCTGACCGACGAGAAGTGGACCGGCATGCTCAAGAACGGCCAGGCCGAGGGCGAGCAGGGCTGGTTCAAGGAGTGCTATGGCACGTGAGCGTCATAGCACTCGATCTCCCCTGAATCCTTTTTTATCTCCATAAATTATATTTATCCAGAGCAGTTATGATAATTTGCATGACACCTCGAAATATCAATTCATCATTGGATGATATCAATCGGGACCACGAATGGTTATGCACTCAGGACCTTTCTAAATACCTCGGGGAATGGATCGCCGTTTACGATTGTGCTATAGTGGCACACGACCATGATCTCGGTGCACTTATGGCCAAGATCAAGTCCATCGACTTGCCAAGAAAACCTCTCTTGGTCCAAATCCCAGACTAACTGCTTGTGTTATCCAGAAAAGAATATTCCATAAAAAGAAAGAACAGACAGGGATGAGACCCTGTTATCGCGGACGGGTCGTCAGGCGTCATGGTTCAGTTGAGCTCCCAGAGCCAAATGGCCCCGCCCCTGACACCGGACTTGATGCGGATCCTCTTGGCCTTGCGGAACCTGCGGTCCGCAGCCAGGAAGTTGCTCACCTGGGCCGTGGTGACGCCCCTGGCGACCACCATGCTCACGTATGAAGCAAGCTCCCTAGCGCTGGCCGCGCCGTACCTGGCCATGTAATCCTGGATCATTGCCAGGATCCTCATCTTGCCCTTGCTGCCAACCATGGGTCTCACCTCCATGTCTTCTCTCTTTCGTTCACACGTTCACTTCTTTCGTCTCACCTTCACGCTCCTCTTCTCACACCGGTCCTACCTTTCCCCATCGCCATGCCCACCGGACATAGCCGGTGCGTTCCCAGCCCGACGGCCGAGGCTCTCGCTGCGTCCTTTATGCCTCGCAAAAGGATGGAAAGGCCACGGCCAGGGTCAGCCCGTTAAGGGGCTGGACCTGGGACCATGTAACCGTCCATCGGTCTGCGTTCGAGAACAACGGAACCTAAGGCCTGAGGACTGGGTTTTACGTCCCTGGGACGTTCGCACCCGTCAATTCACGGGTGGGTGCCGATGATTTGTATGCCGGATTCCCTCCGCTGATCTGCCCGACATCTAGGCATATACCGGAGTGGGCGAACCGCTTCCCGGCCTGCCTGGGTGTCGGATGGGAAATCCGACCTCGTGGTACTTGCCACGTTCTCATCATCGGTTATCACCTGTCCTGATGGACCTTATCTTTCCATGCCCTTCGTGGGGCACAGTCCTTTGTTATCCAAGCGGTACTATAAAAGATTTTCCGAACAGGTCTCGAATGGTCTACGACGAGAATATAAAGAAAGGGCCTCAAAGCCCCGTATAATCCCCCGGCTCATCCCCGGCCTTCTTCTTCTCCGCGTTCTCGAGCGCCCGCTTGGCCCGTTCGTCCTCGGGCCTCACCTCGAGGACCTTCCTGAAGCAATTGCTGGCCTCCTCGTAGCGTTCCATCATGTAGAGGACGACCCCCTTGTTCTGGTAATAGTCCATATCGTTGGGCTCGATCTGGATGGCCTTCTCGAGGCACACCAATGCCTCGTCGAGCCTGTTCAGGTCCTTCAGTATGGTCCCCTTGTCGTAGTTCGCCACGGCGCTCTTCGGGTCCCGCTTGACGGCCTCGTCGAAGGCCCACAGGGCGCTCTCCACATCCCCGAGGATATCGTAGGCATGGCCCAGGTTGATATAGGCCCTGGCCGAGGTCGGGTTGAGCTCGGCCGACTTCTTCAGGAACTTCACGCCCTCGTCGGGCCTGCCGCTCTCGGTCAACAGGCTACCCTTGAAGAAGGGATGCATGTGGTCCGTGGGTTCGAGCTCCATCAGCCGGTCGTAGGTCCTCAGGGCCTCCTCCACGAGGCCCAGGTCCTCCAGCGAGAAGGCCTTCTCCTCCAGGGCCCTCACATGCTTCGGGTCGAGCTCTATCACCTTGTCGAACTCGGCCACGGCCTCCTCGTGGCGGCCCCTCTTCGAGAGGACGATGCCCCTCATGTAACGGCCTTCGACCATCTTGGGGTCGAGCTCGACGGCCTTCGTAAGGCACCTGTAGGCCTCGTTGTCGTCGATGCCCGCCTCGAGCAGGGACCCCTTCTCTAACCATAACAATGCGTTGTCCGGCATGGCCTCCAGGGCCCTGTCGTAGCACGCCCGGGCGTCGTTCAACCGGTTCAGGTACTTCAGCGCCTTGCCGGCGCCCCTCCATGCGATGCCCTCGTTCGGGCCCCCCAGCGCCGCGGCCCTCATGAACAGGCTGCGGGCCTCCTCGTACCTCCCCATGCGCAGGTTCTCGTCGGCCTCGTCGCACAGATTCTCGGCCCCCTTGTCTTGGTCCGAGGGCTCGGGCGCATTCCCTTCCGTTGTGTCCTTCTCGTCGGGCACGACCGTACTAAACTCCTCCGATAATAAAACGGTTTTGGTCAGCCGCCATTGACCTTCCTCTCCCTCACCTCGGGCGCGAGGCCTGCATAGAACCTCCCGATGGCCGTTGGTTCCACCCAGGTCCTGCCCCCCTTCATGACCTGCTCGAGCAGTCCCTCGTGGCCCAGCTTCCCCAGCACACGGTCGAGCCTGGCCTCCTTGAAGCCCGTCCTCTTCACCAAGGCCCGGACCTCCCTCCCTTCATCAAGATGCCCGATGACCTGCCAGTCGTCCGAGCTGAACCTTCTATGGATCTCGAAGTCCATGACCGTCGGCAACTTTATGACGAGCTCCTTTCCCGTGGCCCGTTCGACATCACAATGGTATGCCTCGACGCCGGCGTTCATGGCCGCGAAGAGCATCGCTCCGACGAGGGTCTTGGGGCCGCAAGAGATGTTGACCCTGAGCCCGCCAGGCAACGGTTCCGCCAGCGTCAGGGGCTTCAGGTCCTCCAATGTCCTGTAACACGTGTTCAGGCAGGCCTCGAAGTCGTAGGGGTCCACCTCGACCTGAATGAACTCCCCGCCGCGCTCCTCCTCGTTCTGCCTTATCGTTGGCAGGTCCTGGTCACCGGAATCGCAGACCAATACGAGCCTGTCGTGAGGCAGATGCTTCCGGGCCACGTTCAGCTTCCTCATGGCCCGGCCGTAGGTCGATACGAGGACGTTCCTGATGCTGACCATCGGCCTAATCCTCCATCATGAGGAGCCTCAGGGTCGGTATGGCCCTGACCACCTGGCCCCTTGTCGAGCGCGGGTCCCGCTCGACGGTCACGAGGCCCTTGTCCCTGAGCCTCGACAGGTGGATCGAGAATGTGGACTTCTCCATGCCCAAGGCCTTCTTGATCTTCCCCGTCGGTGCGGACTGCTCCTTCTGGGCCAGCAGGAACCGGACGATGTCCTTCCCGCGGCGGGTGAGCTGCGACCTCACATCGATCTTCATAAGCGGGAGCCTTATGACCTCCATGCTCCTCTCCTGCGCGTACTCCGTCGGGACGCCCTTCAGGAAGCATACGATGAGGGCGGCAGCGGCCATGACCTTGGTCCCGCCAGTGATATTGAAGATGGCCTCCTTGTCCTTGACATGGTCCATGGTCTCCTTGATGACCTCGGCGACGTACTCGAGGTCATAGGGCTTCGCGATACTGACCCTCGTGAACGGGATGTCGGCCTTCTCGCAATGTGCCTTGACCTTCCTGACCGCGGCCTCGACCTTCGGGTCCTTGGCGGACGCAAAGACGACCAACCGTTCGACACCGGTGGTTCTCAATGAAGGCAGCACGCTCTCGGGCACATAACCAAGCGTAGCGAATATCGTGACCATAGGTTCCCAATCCCCCTTTAGAGAAGCAATCCACGACATCAGCATGAGGGGATTTCAATTTTTCCGAACCTTCCGTGTCCGGTACAAACCATCCGCGGACCATGGCCGCGCGGTCATACCTCGACGACGACGGTCCCCTTGGACCCGTTCACGATGACCCGCTGTCCGTCCTTGAAGCGGCCGGTGGCGTTCCTGACCTGGGCCACCGTCGGGATCCCCATCTCCCTGGCCAGGATGGCCCCGTGGGAAAGCATCCCGCCGACCTCGAGGACCAGCGCGCCCGCCATCATAAGGAAGTGCGTCTGGCCCGGGTCCAGGCACCGCGTGACGATGACGTCGCCCTTCGATATCTCGACATCGCGGTCCAGGTCCAGTATGACCCGCGCCCTTCCCGTGTGAACGCCGGGCGACACGCATTGCCCCTTGATGGAACGGCCCAGGACCTCGACCTCATCATGTCGTTTGACGGCATCGAAGTCGACACGGCCCCTCATGTACCTGCCCGGGGTCCCGGCCTGGTCGTAGAATGTCAACCTCTGGAAAAGGGCCTTCCTTGCCAATCCGTCCGTCGGTCCGCCCGACAGGTAGCCCAGCAGGTCGACCATGTCCAGGAAGAAGACATCGTCCCTGTTCTCCAGGACACCGTCGGCCACCATCCTCCTCGATATCTCCAGCACCAGCTCCCGCAACCTCGAGAGGATCATGTCCAGGTAGAACCTCTGGAGCTCCCTGAATGACACGTAACGGATGAGGTACCTCGACAGGAACCTGAAGGCCCATCTTTTGCTGCGCGGGAGCCTTGCCTCGATGTCCTTCTCGACGGATGGCCGCACCTCAGGTCCCCGGCGCTCGGCCCGGTTCAGCACCAAGGCCCGGACCATGCTGAACGGTATCATCGGGTCGTCCCTCCAGGACGGCTGCATCAGGTCCCTGCTCAGCCGGCGGTGGCCGTACCTGACCAGGATGGACTCGAACTGGTCGATGATCAGGTCCCCTCCTGGGACCATAGCTAGCTCCTTCCTGTAGGTCTCGAAGTCCCTGTGCTCGGCCGAGACCACCCTCAAGGCCTCGGGCCTTTTTCTCACAACGTCCGCCAGGCCCATCAGTTCCTTCGAGGCAGCCAGGGTCTTGTTGTTCTCGAGGCCCGATATGAGCCCCGGAAGGCCGTCCTTCCCTATGCCGTTCCGCTGGAGGAACCGCCCCATGACCTCGCTGAGCGTGATGCTGTAAAGTACCAGGCCCCATTTCGAGACCCTGATATGGTCCGCGGTGATCCCCATGAGGTCCCTGTAGGCCTTCGCGATGCCCCCGCTGTCCATCGTCCTGAGGTCCCCGACGGCTTCCAGCTCCCTGATGATCCCGGGGGCGACCACCTTCTTGAAGTGCTCGTCCAGGTTCGTCATCCAGCACCATCGGTTCATGAGCATGAACCGGA